>Ga0207813_100069_pt1 | contig 86353 bp, 92 predicted proteins | sample A23E3SouthBayCA_2_FD_187730 | JGI IMG/M metagenome (GOLD analysis project Ga0207813, IMG submission 187730) | Aerobic enrichment media microbial communities from Eden Landing Ponds, California, USA - A23 E3 (4) (SPAdes) | ecosystem: Environmental > Aquatic > Marine > Unclassified | place... | reverse complement strand
GCAGGCCCGTGGTCGCCTGAGCGGGCTCTATCCGCGCGGGCGGTGCTGAGAGCGCGGATATCCCGCTCAGCGACCGCGAGCGCGCCGAGGGCTTCCATCGCACGATCACGTGTGCGGTTGCGGTGATTCTCGCAACTCAGAATGTTACATCTACATCGGCTTGTGACCGTTCATAGGACACGCGATATCCGGCGATAGACTACGGAGACGACCCGGATTCACGCGTGATGACCGCCACTCCCGCGCTCAGGGCCAGGTGCCGCCCTGTTCGGTGGCTTTCAAGATTCGCTGCATGGCGACGACGTAGGCGGCGACGCGGTAGGTGGGCAGGTCACGGTCCTCGTAGGCGGTCGTGAGCGCGTCGAATGCGTCGACGATCACGGTTTCGAGTTCGTCGTTGACCCGCTCTTCCGACCAGTAGAAGCGCTGGCGGTTCTGCACCCACTCGAAGTAGGAGACGGTGACGCCGCCGGCGTTGGCGAGGACGTCGGGGACGACGACGACGTCGCGGTCGGCGAACACCTCGTCGGCGCCGGGTGTCAGCGGGCCGTTGGCTCCCTCGACGACCACCTCGGCCGAGACGTCCTCTGCCAGGTCCTCGTCGATGGCGTTCTCCAGCGCTGCCGGGACGAGGATGTCGACGTCCAGCGTGAGCAACGCCTCGTTGGTCAGTGTCTCGACGCCCTCGTGGTCGACGACGTCGCCGGTCTCGGCTTTGGTCGCCGCCACCGCCTCGGTGTCGAGGCCGTCGGGGTCGTAGACTGCACCCGAGGAGTCCGAGACGGCGACGACCGTCGCGCCCTGCTCGGCCAGCAGGCGGGCACCGATGCGGCCGACGTTCCCGAAGCCCTGGACGGCGACGGTCGCACCCGCCAGGTCACGGTCGAGATAGGCGAAGGCCTCGCGGGCGGCGAGCATGACCGAGCGACCGGTGGCTTCGACGCGGCCGGCCGAACCGCCGCTGTCGATGGCCTTGCCCGTGACGACGCCCGGTTCGGTCGTGTTCTCGAGGGTCTCGTAGGTGTCTTTGATCCAGTTCATCTCGCGCTGGCCGGTGTTGACGTCGGGTGCGGGGATGTCCTTGTCCTCGCCGACGAACGGGCGCAGTTCCGTCGCGAACGCGCGGGTGATCCGTTCGAGTTCGCTCGTCGAGTAGTCGTCGGGGTCGATCGCGATGCCGCCCTTGCCGCCGCCGTAGGGGATGTCGACGACGGCACACTTGAAGGCCATCCACCCCGAGAGCGCCTTGACCTCGTCGCGGTCGACGTGGGGATGGTATCGAATGCCGCCCTTGTAGGGGCCGATGGCGCCGTTGAACTGCGAGCGGTAGGCCTGGAACACCTCGATCGAGCCGTCGTCCATCTCGACGGCGAGGTTCGTCTCCAGAACCCGTTCGGGGTGTTTCAGCCGGGCCACCTGTCCCGGGTCGACGTCGAGATACGCCGCCGCGTCCTCGACCTGCTCCTGGAGGCTCTCGAAGGGATTGACCTCTGCCATACCCCACGATGGGTCAGAGCGGTGAAAACGATGGTGGGTGATCAATCGACGTCGACCCCGGCCGCACGGGCCCGCTCGCGTATCCGTTCGGCCTGGGCGAGCAGCGGCGCGTCGATCATCTCCCCGTCGACGGCGAAGACCCCCTGTCCCTCCGCCCGGGCCTCCTCGGACGCCGCCAGCACCCGCTGTGCCCACTCGATCCGCTCGGGATCGGGCGTGAACGCCTCGTTTATCGGGCCGACCTGTGCCGGGTGGATGGCGAGTTTGCCGTCGTAGCCCAGGTCGCGTGCGAACGCCGTCTCGGCACGTAACCCCTCCTCGTCCTCGAAGTCGGTGTAGACGGTGTCGATGGCGTCGACCCCGGCCGCACTCGCCGCGAGGACGACGTGTTCGCGGGCGTGGAGCACTTCCGTCCCCTCCGACGTGCGGGTCGCGCCGATATCGGCCGCCAGGTCCTCCGCGCCGAAGACGAGCGCGTCGGTCGGCTCCGCTGCGGCGATGGCTTCGGCGTGGAGCACTCCCGCAGCAGTCTCGACCAGCGCCAGCACTGGCAGGTCGGCGTCGCGCTCGGCCGCCATGTCGGCGAGGTGGGTCACGTCGTCGGCGTCTTCGGTTTTCGGGACCATCAGCGCGTCCGGGCCCGCGTCGGGGGCGTCGAGGACTGCGTCGAGGTCCGCCGCCGCACCCTTCCCGGCCGGGGAGACGCGGACGCACACCTCCGGGGAAGCATCCGAACCGGCCCCGGTGTCGGCAGCAAGTTCGGCGAGTACCTCCCGAACGGAGTCGCGGGCCATCGCTTTCCGGTCGGGCGCCACCGCGTCTTCGAGGTCGAACACGACGACGTCGGCGCCGGTCGTCGGCGCTTTCCGCATCAGTTCCGGCTGGTCGCCCGGCGAGAACAGGACGCTCCGTCGTGCCATACCCCAAAGACGCCCCGCAGGGATTTCAATGGAAGTGTCGGCGGAAGGATTCACCCGACGTGTGTCGAAAACCTGGCTCCCCACCCTGGCGCGCGCCGTCGAGTCGTGCCGAGCACAGCGAGGCGCCACGCGCCTCGAAGCGAACGGCGAAGCCGTGAGCAGAGCGAGGCCGCGAGACGTATCGTGCGAGGGATGAGGAGCGCAGGAGTGAGCGAAGCGAATCGACGAGCACCGCAAGAGGCTGGGGAGGTGTGAGGCAGACAGTCGTGACCGAACTGCTCGGTGTCTACGTGACTGCACTCATCGTCGTGCGATGGAAGCCCTCGACGCGCTCGCGGTCGCTGAGCGACATATCCTCGCTCGCTTCGCTCGCTCGGATAGGGGTCGCTCAGACGACTACGGCCTTCGGCCCGCGAGCCCGTCTCGCCCTTCCAGTCCGCCAGGGGAGATGGTTGTGTGGTCAGCTACCGAACGTTCCACGTTGTGACGGCCTGTGAAACATGGTTTTCCTGGTGGACTGAAAGGGCGAGGCGGGCTCGCGGTGAGCGAAGCGAACCCAGTCGCCTGAGTGGGCTCTATTCTCGCGAGTGCGGCGCGGTGCGGGTGTCCGAGCGAGAATATCCCGCTCAGCGACCGCGAGCGTGCCGAGGGCTTTCATCCGTCACTGTGAGTAGCGGTACGATTCACTCGTAACGAGTGCGCCGAGAACTCGCATCGAGTGCCCTCGAAAGTGGACGAGACGTCCGTACCGGAGCCACGCCCACTGGACCCACCACCGACCGAACCGTTAACCGAACACCGCACGACAGAGCGTCCATGCCCGGCAAGTACTACGAGGAGTTCGAGGTGGGCGAGACCATCGACCACGACAAGCGCCGGACCATCTCCGAAGCGGACAACCAGCGCTTTTGCGACCTGACGATGAACCAGCAACCGCTCCACCTCGACGCCGACTTCGCGGCCGACACGCAGTTCGGCGAGCGACTGGTCAACGGACTCTACACGATGAGTCTCGCCGTCGGGCTCTCGATCCCCGACACAACGGACGGGACCATCGTCGCGAACCTCTCCTACGACGACGTCGAACACCCCGCACCGGTCTTCCACGGCGATACGATCCGCGCCGAGTCCACCGTGACCGACAAACGCGAGACGAGCGACGGCGAGCGCGGCGTCGTCACGATGCGCGTCGAGGCGTTCAAAGCGGGCGATGGTGACGCCGAGTCTCCGGAACGGAGTGACGACTCGGGGGACGGCGACACACTCGTCTGTTCGTTCGAGCGGACGGTCCTGGCCGAAAAAGCCGGAGAGTGACGAACGTCCGGCAGTTCGAGTCGCCTCGCTACGAATCGACTCGCCGCCGAGTCAGGCCGTCGCGAGCGTCACCGTGTTGACGAGGACGGTCGCGACCCACGGCACGGCGAGTCCGGCCACGATCGGTCGGCTGAAGCGGGGGCGATACAGTCGGAGAGCGAACGCACCCCCGACGACGAGCAGTTTGGCAGCCACCAGGGCGCCGATGCCGAAGCCGTCGATGGCCCGGTGCATCAGCGGGTTGCCCTCGGTCAGTCCGGCCGAGAGCCCCAGGTGGGTGGTGTAGACGTCCAGCGCGACCGACGCGAGGACGACCAACCACAGCAGTACTTCGACGGTGGCGACGCCGTCGGTCACCGACGCGAGTTCGCGCTCCAGCGCGTCGGCTACCGACGACCCGCCTGTCGGGTCCAGGTCTTGCATACATCCCCACGGGCCCCCACCCAGGGGGCACTCGTGTCGTCCGTGAGTGTGACTGACTCTCACAAAAAACGTTCGCTTCCCACAGGCCGACGAGCTCCCGCAATCCGACGGGACGGGACAGGACGAGACGGGACCGGCGGGACGGAACGGAGAGGACCGGACGTCGGCCGGGGGAGCGGATACCGGCCGCCGTACCGGTCCCCGTGGACGGATGTCGGTGGGCGGATCAGGCAGACAGGATGACGGCGAGACTGATCCCCGTGGCGAGCAGCCAGGGGACGGCGAGCGCGACCGGCACGATGAGTGCGCTCTGGGGCCAGACGTACCGCACGACGAGCGCGTACCCGACCGCGGCGGCCTTGGCGAGGACCAGCGCGGCGGGACCGAGCGCCTCGATGGCCGGTCGCACGGCGGGATTACGCTCGACGAACCCGGCCGAGAGGCCGTACGTCGTGACGGCGATGTCCGTGGCCGCCGCACCGAGCACGACGGCCCAGAGCAGCAGTTCGAGGTCGGACACGTTGCCGAAGGCTGCGACGACGGCGTCGTCGGCGTCGAATACGTCGAGCGCGGTCAGGTCGACGAGCACGAACGGATACATGGTCGAGCTGTGTGATGGGCGTCCCGCCACCACAGCTTCCGTGGAGGTCCCACAACAGTATTCGCGGCTTAGAACCACTCTCGGAACGGTATGCAACCGCTACTCGAGTGACGGCTGCCACCGACAACCGTGCCAGTCAGGTGCCGGTCGCGTTCACTCCTCGGGCGCCTTCGACGCGGCGTCGGGCGTCCCCTCCAGTCGCTCGTAGACGAGATAGGAGTAGACGAACGTGAGGGCAGCGGTCGCCAGCGCCGGCACAACGACGAAGTAGACGGCGTATTCGCCGGCGAAGACTCCGAAGAGCGCGGCGAGCGCACAGAGCTTGAACAGTCGGGCCCCCAGTTCGTGGGTTGCGTCCCAGACCGCGTCGCTGCTGAGCGTCCACGGCGTCCGGATCCCGACGAACCAGTTGCGTTTCGCCGTCTCCAGCAGGACGCCGACGTAGTAGAAGAGCCCGGCGACCCCCAGCAGGACCAGCGCGACGAAGTCGAACTCGTACCCCAGGTTGAACGCCACGATCCCCGCGTGAACGAGGAACATGTACGCGGCGAAGAGGACGACGAACCAGTCGTAATGGCCCCGGAACTCCTCGATGTTCGCCCGGAGCGGGTCGATCCGCGGGACCAGCACGAACAACCCGAACAGGACCGCCGAGACTCCCGGTATGAGCGCGAGCGCGACCGGCTTCGACATCGTCCCGTCGGGTTCGCCGCCGGCGTTCCAGTGTGTGACCAGCTCTGCCGGTAGCTCCGGCGCGGCGACGACGCTCACCAGCCCCGAGAGGACGACGAACGCCGCGGCCACGAGATAGCGACGCGTGGTGTCCATACCTCGAGAGACGCGGGCCTGACTCTTGAACGCATCGGGGAGTCGACCTGTTATCCCATGTATGATCGGGGGGCGGTTCGCCGGTCGAGGAGGACCACGACAGCAACGACAACAGTTAGCCACCGTCGGTCCCCAGACGAGGCATGGACAAGCAGGCCCTGCGCGAGCGCGTCTGGGACGACCTCGAAGCCAGCGGGACTGCCCGTTTTCCGTTCCCGCCCCACGGCCGGATCCCCAACTTCGTCGGCGCGGACGCGGCGGCCGACCGGCTGCGCGAACTCGACGCCTGGGTGCGGGCGGCGACGGTCAAGGCCAATCCGGACGCGCCGCAACTTCCCGCCCGCCGGACCGCCCTCAATGCCGGAAAGACCGTCTACATGGCCGTTCCGCGCCTGCGCGACGAACGGTGTTTCTATCGGCTCGACCCCGCCGAACTCGCCGACTCCGACGCCGCTGCCACGGTCTCGGGTGTCGACGACCACGCCGAACAGGTCGGTCCCGAGGCGGTCGAGAGTGTCGACCTGGTGCTCGTCGGGAGCGTCGCCGTCACCGCGGAGGGTGCCCGCGTCGGCAAGGGCGAGGGCTACAGCGACCTGGAGTTCGCCGTGCTCTCGGACCTGGGACTCGTCGACGAGGCCGCGACCGTCGTCACGACTGTCCACGAGCGGCAGGTCGTCGACGAGACAGTCCCGGTCGACGACCACGATGTCCCCCTCGACGTCGTCGTGACGCCCGAGCGGACGATCCATACTGACACACCCTACGACAGACCGGAGGGTGTGGACTGGGCGGCGCTCTCCGAGGAACGGATCGCCGAGATCCCCGTACTGGAGGGACTTCGATCGGAGTGACGAACCAGAACACATCTCGGAGCCGCTATCGAGCCCGAGCGTCCGCGAAGCAGCGGCTGCGTACCGAGCGTCCGGGAGAGGGGGCTCGGTGTCTCTCCCCACCGGCTGTCGTGTCAGAGGCTCGCCCTCTCCCGTCTCTACGATCCGGGGTGGGGCACAAAAGAGGAACACCTGACTGTCCAGCGGACCACGATTTCCGACCGAAGTCGGCAGTCGGTTGGGCGGTTTCACAGTTCTGGGTACCGTGTCCAGGAATCGTCGGGAACACCGCGGCGAGGAGTGGTTCGACCCCGACCGGCCCACCGCTATGGAGGAGAGCAGTGGACGGAAGCGGTCGTCAGGCACCACCGTGAAATACGCTCCGACCGAGTTCACTGACGATCCGACGTGAAAGTCTACCCGAAGGTCCCGCGCTACGACCACCCGGTCGTCCCGGACGAGTTCTTCGAGTCCGAGGGCCTGGTGCTCGTCGAGAAGTTCGACGGGAGCGGGTTCCGGTTCACGCTCTACGACGAGCGATATGCGGAGGAATACACGGAGCAGGTCTCAGCGGCCGCCGACGGTGATGGCAGCATCGTCTTCGGAACTCGCAAAGCCATCCGTGGAAGCCATCGCGACTCGCTCGACGACGTCGACGGGGCGCTCCACCGCGCTGTTCGCTGTCTCCGAGACGGAGTCGACGAAACGGCTCTGCGTACGCTGCACGACGAGTACGACAGCCCGCTCGTCGTCTACTGCGAGAATCTCGTCTACTCGACGTTAGACTACGGCTACGCCGACCGCGAACTGCCTGCACTCGTCGGGTTCGACGTTCTCCCAACCCGGGAAACCGAGACCGTGACCCCACCTGGCAACCCGTACGCGGAGACCTTCGAGGGCTTCCTCGACACCGAGGCCGCGTGGGAGATCTTCGACCGCATTCGGGTCGCCGACGCCCCGGTCGACGCGTCGTTCGTGCCGGCGACGAGACTCGACCGCCCCGGAGACGAGTTCGATCCGGGGGCGTACGACTTCCCGGACTCCTCGATAGCTCCCGACGTCACCGTCGAGGGCGTGGTCGTCCGGAGCGACGAGCGCGAGCGCAGGGTGAAACTCGTCCGCGAGGCGTTCCAGGAGTTGAACCGTGAGCAGTTCGGGCGTCGGCCGGAAGAGGCCGAATCCGGGGCGGCGTACGTGGTTGCGACCTACTGCACGCCGGGGCGCATCCGGAAACAGGTCCGGGAACTGGTCGTCGAAGAGGGTCGCGAGTTCGGCCTCCACCTGAACGAGGAACTCTACCCGCGGGTGGTCGAGGACATCTGGGCCGAGAACTGGCAGGAACTGATGGAACTCGACGTGTCGTTCACCCCCGTGGAGGTCTATCCCCTCGTCGCCGACCGCTGCATCACCGAACTCCGCAAGATGGAGACCAACGCCGAGTTGAACGACGCCGACCCCACCGAGATCTGGCGACACCTCTCCTGATCGCCGGTTGCTCCCGTGCTCCCATCGTGGTCGACGACTTGCCTTCTTCCGAAGGTGGCAACGTGCTACGGAATAATCAGTAGACACAAGCATTATTCCGCCTCGACCCGTACCGGCGGTCGATGAGAGAGCCCGACGACGACCTGCGAGCGGACCCGGAGGATCGGTCCGAGGCGCCGGATTTCGACGCACTCGTCTCGCCGGACGAACTCGTACGGGGTGAGCGAACGCGGGACGATTTCTTCGACGCGGTCCTCGGACTCGACGAACCGGCGACGGTCGACGAGGTGGCCGAACTCGCGGGACACGGTCGCGACGCAGCGCGCGAGTATCTGGAGTGGTTTGCCCGCATCGGCATCGTCAAGCGAACGAACGAGTCGCCCGCGACCTACCGTCTGAATGGAGAGTATCTCACCTGGCGACGCATCCAGCGACTCCGCGACGACTACGCGGCGGACGAACTCGTCGGATACCTCGAAACGGAGACGGACCGAGACAGGGAGTTCAGAGACGATTTCGGCGTCGAAACGCCCGACGAGGTGCGGATCAGCGACCACGCCGAGGAGACCGACGTGTCGGTCGAAGACGTCTGGAACCGGGTGTCGGCGTGGCGAACGACGCGGCAGCGGATCGATCTCCTCGAACGGGCGCTTACAGCAGTCGACGAACGCACACCGACGGTCAACCGCGAATCTGCATAAACGCCAGAATCCCACCGAGCACGCCGACGACGACGGCGACGGGGAGCGCGACAGAGTTCTGCGTCGAGAGGATCACCGCCTCGACGACGAACACGAGCAGGAACACGACGCCGAAGGATCCGACGGCTATCGCCGCCCGTCGCCGGCGCGTCGGGAGGTCGTCCGCGAGACCGAGCAAGACGAAGACGGTGGCGGTGAGCCCGGCGATCGCGCCGACGGGGATGCCGACGAACAGCGAGAACTCGATGTAGGGCAGCGCCAGTTCCGTCACGAGTGCCCCGACGACGAGGAAGACGGCCAGCCCGGCCGCGAGCGCGAGTCCGACGTCTCGTCCCTCCATGTCCGGTGATTGGACCGGGTGGCCGAAATAGTCAGGTGATCCGACGCGAGGCCATGTGTCAGAGGTGACGTATTGCGAGTCGCTCCGCTCCTCGCTCGCAATAGATACCAAACGAGTGCGGCGCCGAGACCGGCAGGTCTCGGCAGAGCACGAGCGACGTGGCCGGCACCAGTTCCCAGCACGCAGGCGACGAACGCGTCACTCGCGTTGTTCGTGACGTGTGAGTCGCCTATCGGGCCCACTCGACCATCCGCCCGTAGGTGTCGTCTGTCCCGAGCGCGTCGGCGTCGCCGACCAGCACGAGCGCCTTCTTCGCGCGGGTCAGCGCGACGTTCACCCGCCGGTAGTCCTCGAAGATCGGACTGTCGAGGTCGCCCGTCGCGACGAACGAGATGACGATCACCTCCTCGCTCGACCCCTGGAAGCGGTCGACCGTGTCGACGGCGACCCCCTCGGGTATCCGATTTCCGATCTCGGCGACCTGCGCCCGGAACGGGGCGATGACGCCGATATCGTCGGGTGCTACACCGGCGTCGAGATACGACCGGACGATCCCGTCGACGGCCGCGGCCTCCTCGGGGTTCGTGTTGCCGTCGGCGTGCCCGTCGGGGTCGACGAACGTGACCTGGTCCTGCAGGTGTGCGGGCAGTCGGTCGACGTCGACACCGGGCAGGTCGCCGAGGCGCTGGCTCGCCACCTCGGCGGTGGCCGGGCGCAACTGCCCGTCGTAGAACTCCCGGGAGGCAAACGCCTGGATCCGCTGGGCCATCCGGTACTGCCGGTCCAGCAGGACCGACGCGTCCGGGTAGGCCTCGATCAGTCGCTCGAACAGCGACCGCGAGAGCCGCGCACCCGGTTCGGGTGTCTCGTCGTCGCCGATCTCGTCCTCCTCGGCCTGCACGACCGGCGGCAACTGCTGGTGGTCGCCGACGAGGGCGAACCGGTCGGCGAGTGTCGTCGCCGCCAGCGTCCCCGGTTCGGTCAACTGCCCGGCCTCGTCGACGACGGCGACGTCGAACTCCTGCTCGCGCATGACCCGCGACCCACAGGAGGCAGTCGTCGCTGCGACCACCTGTGCATCGCGTAACTCCGCGACGCGCTCGTCGGGGTCACCCGCCTGTTCGAGGCGGTAGGGGAGCATGTCCTCGCGCACGCCGCTCTCGGTCCCGACGCGCAAGAAGTCCTCGAAGCCCTGGTCGCGGAGTTCGCCGAGCGCGTTGTCGACCGCTCGGTTGGTAAACGCCGAGAGCAGGACGCGGTCGCCGCGCTCGACCAGTGCCTGGACCGTCTTGGCGAGCGTATACGTCTTGCCCGTCCCCGGCGGCCCGTGGATCAGCGCACAGTCCTCGGCCCCGACGGCCAGCGCGACGGCGTCGTCCTGGGCCGCGTTGGTGGGGACGAACGTCTCCTCGACGTCGGCGAACGCGGGCTCGCGCCGCCCGAAGAGCACGTCTTTCCCGTCGGCCGACTGGGTGAGGACGGCATCGTGGAGTGCCGTCAGCATCCGGTCGGTCGAGAGTTCCGAGGGGTAGACGTCGAGACGGCGCAGGTCGAGCGGTTCGTCGGCCGTGACGACCACGAGGTCACGTTCAAGGCGCTCGACGCGGGCGAGTTCGGCCGATCCACGGATCGGGTCGCCGTCGCTCGCGAGCACGAGGTCACCCTCGCGAATCTTCGAGACGGCGCCGGTCCCACGGGCACGCAGTTCCCAGCGTCCACCGTCGAGTTCGCGCCGCTCGACGGGGTCTAAGTTCACCAGCGCCCGGTCGTCGTCGGCCCGTTCTGCGGGCGATTGCTCCCAGAGTTTGGCGTACTCGCGGTGGACGGCCCGGCGTTCGCGCTCGATGGCCCGATAGACTCTGTCGACGTAGGCTCGTTCCTCTTCCGGGACTGGCGTGCCGACCTGTCCGGCCTTCGACTCCTGGTCGAGGCGGCCGGAGACGGCCATGCAGGTGTCCTGCTCGAAGCAGTACTCGCACTTGGCGTCGGCCTCGTAGCCCGTCGGAACCCCCATCTCGTGTTCCATCGCCGCCAGCGCGTTGCGCGTCCGGAGGACGAACTTCAGCAGGCCCGACCCGATAGAGAAGTCCTTGGCCGGCGAGAGGTCGCCGTCGGCTTCGTTCCTGTCCAGTGCGGCGTTCTTGGTGTAGAGGAGTGTCCCCGTATCGGGCGGTTCACCGTTGCGCTCGCCGAGGATGAGCGCGTAGCAGGTTGCCTGGACCTTGTCGTGGAATCTGGGGTCCCGGCGGGTGTTCTTGCCCGTCTTCAGTTCGACCGGCATCCCCCGGCGGACGGCGTCCGCTCGCCCCTTCAGACCGTAGGTCTCGCTGACGAGCGTCATCTCCGAGCGCCACTCGTCGGTTTCGGTGAGGGTGCCCTGTTCGAGCCAGCCCTCGATGGCGGCCGCGTGCTGGTAGACCTCCTCGCGGACGGCGTCGGCGTCCTTGCCGAGCAGTCCGAGGTCGAGGCCGGCCTCGTTGACCTGTTCGTCGATGGCCTCGTCCAGGTCCTGCCCGCGCAGGAGGTCGCCGAACACCTCGTGGACGATGGTCCCCTTGACCACCGGGTAGGCGTGGGGCGTGCCGCCGAGTTTGTTGAGGTAGTACATCCGCGGGCACTGCACCCACGAGCGGACGTCGGTCACGTCCACCAGGAAATCGGGTTCGACGACGACCATCGAGTCGCCCGTCGTCGAGAACTGCGTCTCACCGCGGTATTCTTTCTCTTCGGGGTTCGTCACCGCCAGTTCCATCCCCACGTCGAGGTAGTCGGCGGTCTCGGTCCACTTGTCCCACAGCGTCACCGTCGTCGGCTCGCCGCGGCCCCTGTCCGGGCGGACCGTCACCTCCACGAGGTCGCTCTCGCCGTACTGCGTCGAGACCGTCCGGGGGTCGTCCACGCCGACCACCACGCCGCGTACTGTCACACTCTCGTCTCCGGACGGCGACGCGAAAAACGCTGTCGGTCACTCGCCGGTCTCGCGCTCGACCCCGCCACCCTCCGTCGTCTCACCATCCCCTGCCTTCCTGCCGTCCTCGGTCGCCCCGGTACCATCGGTCGTCCCGCCGTCGGGTGCCTCGCTCCCCTCCTCGCCCGATCCGGGATCCGCGGGCTGGTTCACGCCCGGGTTCGAGGGCTGGCTCACGCCCGGGTCCGCAGGCTCCGTCACACTACTCGCGCCGGGCGCCGTCTCGGGGTCGGGTTCCGGTGCCTCGGGCGAGACGGCGGGGACGTCGACGGCGTCGGTGGCCGCCTGGATCACGTCGGCGGGGTCGACACCCTCGACTGTCGCCTCGGTCGTGAGCACGAGCCGGTGGGCCATCGTCGCCCGTGTGAGTCGCTTGACGTCGTCGGGCGTGACGTACTCGCGGCCGCTGATGACCGCGCTGGCCCGGGCCGCCTCGAAGGCCCGCTGGACGCCCCGGGGGGAGACCCCGACCTCGACGCGGCCGTCATCGCGCGTCTGCCGGGCGATTTCGATGATATACCGGCGGACTTTCTCGTCGACGCGGACGTCCTCGGCGAGTTCCTGCAGCGCACTTACGGTCCCGGGTTCGACGGCGGCTTCGACGCTCGGGGCGATCGTCCGTCGGTTGGCCCGGCGGTCCAGCAGCCCCATCTCGCCCTCGACGCTGGGGTAGCCAAGCGACGTCTTCACCGAGAATCGGTCTCGCTGGGCTTCCGGCAACTGGAAGGTGCCCTCCTGCTCGACGGGGTTCTGCGTGGCGACGACGACGAACGGGTCGGGCAGCGGGTGAGTCGTCCCGTCGACGCTGACCTGTCGCTCCTCCATGGCCTCCAGCAGCGCGGCCTGGGTCTTGGGCGGCGCGCGGTTGATCTCGTCGGCCAGGACGACGTTCGTAAAGACCGGGCCCTCGGCGAACTCGAAGGCGCGGTCGTGCTCGTTGTAGACGTTCGACCCCGTCACGTCCGAGGGGAGGAGGTCGGGCGTGAACTGCAACCGGCCAAAGTCCAGCCCGAGCGCCTCGGCGAGGACGCGAGCGAGGACCGTCTTGCCCGTCCCCGGGACGTCCTCGACGAGGACGTGGCCACGCGCGATGACCGCCGAGAGCGTCTCGAAGAGGACGCGGCGCTCGACGACGACCGACTCCTCGATGCGCTCGACGACGTCCAGGCAGACGTCGGAGGCTTCGTCGACCGTCAGCGCCACGTCACCGGAGGGCCTGTCGACTGACTCGTCCATGCGCTCTCGTTGCACTCCTCTGTCAAAATACTCCGGGTGACACGCCAGACGTACCGCGATGGCACGCGCCCGCTCGACGTCGAACCACGACCGGCGCCGGGGTACCCAAACGGGTTTGTCCCGGTCGGACGCACGTCCGGTATGGTCGACGCCCGCGAGTACCACGAGCGAACGAACCACTCGCCCGAGAAGTTGCGCAGGGAGTCGTTTCGCCTCGACCGCTCGAACCAGCCCCACCCGGCCAAGCGCTACGCGGACCTCCCGCAGTTCGGTCCCCCCGGGGAGACGGTTTCGCCGGAGACCCCCGTTCTCGCCGCTATCACGCCCGACGACCCCGCTCCACCGGCGGCGGCACCGGACCCAGCCCCGAGATCGGACTCGGCCTCGAACTCCGACTCGGCCCCGGATCCGGACGGCGACCCGCACCTCCCGACACTGTGTCACTACGCCGCGGGGGTCACGAAGGAACTCGACCACGGGGACCGGCGGGTCAGCTACCGCGCCGCGGCCTGTACGGGCAAGCTCTACCACGTCGACCTCTACGCCGTCACGGGCGAGTGCGGCGCGTTCGACCCCGGCGTCTACCACTTCGACCCCGAATCCGGCGCGTTCGACGTCCTCCGAGAGGGTGACTACCGGGGGGTCCTCGCGGCCGCGACCGGCGACTACTCCGCGGTGGCCGACGCTCCCGTCACCGTCGTCGCGACCTCCGAGTGGTGGCGTAACGCCTGGAAGTATCGCGAGCGGACCTACCGGCACGCTTTCTGGGACTCGGGGACGATCCTGGCGAACCTCCTGGCTGTCGCACACGGGAGCGGCCACCGCGCGGAGGTCGTCGCTGGCTTCGGCGACGACCCCGTCGTCTCGTTGCTCGGCCTCGACCCCGACGAGGAAGCCCCGATAGCGCTCGCGCCCGTCGGGTCAGGCGCTTCAGCAGCGGACGGATCGGACGCACCCGCCCCGGACACGCCGGCCGACTCGGACGTCGAGGCCCCCGCAGTCGAGCCCATCGAACCCGCCGTCGTCCGGTCGTCGGACCCGGTCGAGTACCCGCTGGTGCCCGACGCCTGGCGCCAGAGCAGGCTCGACGACGGGCCCGCGGTTCGGGCGTGGCGCGAGCGGTTCGCGGCCGAGTCCGCCGACACCTCGCTGGGCGCGTCGACGCCCGACGAGTGGCTCGAACTCGACCCCGTCGACGCGGAGACCGCCTCCGCCCGCCCCGTCGGCGCGACGATCGAGCGACGCGGCTCGCTCCGGGAGTACAGCCACGAGCCGGTGAGCGCCCGGAAGTTCGCGACGGTCCTGGACCGGGCGCTCGGGGGCGTCCCCACCGACTGCTTCGGAGCGGGCGCACTCGCCGGTCTCGTCGACGTCTACTGTCTCGTCCACGCCGTCGAGGGGATAGACCAGGGCGTCTACGAGTACCACCCCGGTGCCTGTGCGCTGGAGCGTGTCCGTGACACCGACCGCACGATTGCGGGCGAACTCGCGCTCGGCCAGGGCGTCGTCGGCGACGCGGCGGTGAACGTCTACCTCGTGGCCGACGTCGACGCCGTCGTCGAGCGCTTCGGGGATCGCGGCTACCGGCTCGCACAGCTCGAGGCTGGCATCCACCTCGGGCGGCTCTACCTGGCGACCTACGCCCACCTCGGGCTCGGGGGGCGCGGGTTCACCTTCTTCGACGGACAGGTCGCCGACTACCTCGCGCCCCACGCCGACGGCCAGACGCCGATGACGCTGTTCGCGTTCGGGAAACCAGCGAAGTGAGACCGGTCGAAGGATCCGAGGGCGATCGGTCGGGACAGTCCGAGCGCAACCGGCCGGCCAGGTCGACGAAAACGACCGGTCGGTCGACTAGTCGCCCGTGCGGACGTAGTGGTAGACGTCGACTTCGGTCAGCGAGACGTGGCGCTCGCGCTCGAACCCCAGGCGGTCCATGCTGCGTCGGAGGCGGTCGAACTGCGTGGCGTTGTGGTGGGCGACGACCAGCCAGAGCGACGCGTGCTCACTGGTCGCGGCCGCGACCTGCCAGCGGGCACCGCCCTCCGGGATGCCGGCGTACTCGAGGTCGTCGCGCCCGGCGTAGTACTGGTAGCTGTCGTTGGCCCAGAACGGCGTGACGGCCACCAGTTCACCGCTGTCGGCGTTCGACTCGACGACCGACGCCGCCGCCTCCCACTGCTGTTTCTGTGGCTGGGTGTACATGTTCGCCAGCGGGACCGTCAGCACGAGCACGACCAGTCCGGCGGCCACGATCGTCCCCCGGTCGCTGTCGACGACACGCGTGAGCGCCCGCGCCGCCAGTATCACCCCGGCAACGCCGAACGCGGCCGTGAACCGGTCGAACAGCAGCGGCGTGACCAGCACCGACACGACGTACATCGTCGCGACCGGCACCAGCAACCAGCACGCCAGGACCGTCCCGGAGTGGAACGGAACGGTCCCGTCCGTGGCCGTCGACTCCCGGCCCTTCTCGCCCGGCGGTGTCGACTCCGACTGGCGCTCCCCGGAGTCCTCACCGCCCCTGTTCCGGAGGTGGGCGACGAGCAGGGACGCGAGGGCGACGAACGCGACCAGCGTCACGAGTTCGCCGACGACCGAGAGGTCGACACCGCCGACCTGCCAGAGGCTACGGCGGGCGGTCGGGGACCCCGGCGGCTGGGTACGCCCGACGTAACTCCCGAGGATCTTCCAGAGGTCGAGCGGGGTCACGTCGGGGATCCAGGCGACGTTGTTCTCGAACCGGCCCGCCCCGAACATCCCGCCGAGCAGGTTGTACAGCCACGGGATCGAGACGAGGCCGACGACGCCCTGCATCCGGACCCACTGCCCGTACCACTCCTCGGCGACGTCGTCGGCGTCGAGCCCGAACAGGACGTAGACGTTCTGGGCGAACACCAGCAGCGCGCCGAACGCGTGCGTGTAGACGAGCCCGGTCGTCACCGCGGCGTAGGTCCAGCGGCTGGCCCACGGACCGTCCTCCTCTGCCAGCCACTCCAGCATCACGTACATCGACGCCAGGGCGAGCAGCGTCATCACGGCGTACATCCGCGCCTCGCGACCGTACCAGACGTAGAACGGCGAGACAGCGAAAAAGAGCGCCGCGAGGAGCCCCACACGGCGGTCGTAGAGGCGGTCGGCCACCGCGTAGACGAGCGGCACCGACACAGCCCCGGCCAGTGCCGACAGCGCCCGGACGGACGTCTCGGAGACGCCGGTCACGCGCGTCCACAGCCAGAGCAGTTCGTAGTACAGCGGCGGATGGGGGTCCTGGATCGGCAACCGAAGCAGGATGTACGCCGGGCTGTAGTCCAGGACGACCCGCGTCGTGAACACCTCGTCGACCCAGAGGCTCTCGGCCCCCAGCGCGTAGATCCGGAGTCCGAGCGCCACGACGACGAGCCCCCCCACGAGCAGGTGTCTGTCGGTCAGTCGTTCGAACTCGCGGTCGGTCAGCGACTCGACGGCGCTCACGTCGCTCCCCCCTCGGGCGTGGGTGCGTTCACGGCGTGCAACCAGGTGTGCCAGACCGCCTCGCCGCTGGTGGCGTCGACTGCGTAGACGTCCCCGCCGTTGTTACCGACGTAGGCAGTCCCGTCCCGGACCGTCGGCGAGCACTGTATCCACATGCCGCGGGGCTCGTCGAAGCGTGCGAGTTCGTCGCCGGTGGCGGGGTCGAGTACCAGCAACAGTCCACCGCCGGTCGGGACGAACAGTCGCTCGCCGGCCCGGGTCGGGCGGAACGTCGCCCAGCCGTGGTCGTGGCGCCAGACCGTCTCGCCGCTGGTGGGGTCGAGCGCGACGACGCGGTGGCGGTTCTCGAAGAAGTCGTTCTGGGAGACGAACACGTGGTCGTCGCCGACCGCAGGGCCGGTCGTCGTCCAGACCGTCGCCTCGGTCGACCACGCCGGATCTCCGGACGCACGGTCGACCGCCCGGGTTCCCTCGCCGGAGCCGTAGTAGACCCGCCCGTGTCCGAGCGCGACGTCGACCGGCGTCGCGGGGGCGGTGGTCTGCCAGTCGATCTCCCTGGCTTCGAGATCGACGGCGAACAGGTTCTCGTCGTTGCCGAGGTAGGCGGCGTCGCCGTCGACGGCCAGCCCGCTCCGGTAGGCGCCGGTGTACCCGGTCCGGACGCGCCAGGCCTCCTCGCCGGTCGCCCTGTCGAGGGCCACGACGCCAACGTCTCTGACCCCGTAGAGAACAAGGTCGCCCCGGACGGCCGGCGCGTGGACCGGATTTCCGTCGACCGACGTCCGCCAGCGCTCCTCGCCGGTCGCCGCGTCGACGGCGAACATCCGACCGTCGGTTTCCTCGACCTCCTCGGCGTCCCCCCGGTAGTTGAAATCCCCCGTGTAGACGACGCCGTCCGCGACGGCCGGTCGCCCCCGGGACCCGCCCATCTCGAAGGTCCACCGGGGTTCGCCGCTCGCCCGGTCGAGCGCGTAGAGGTCACCGTACAGCGTGACGGCGTAGACTGCGTCGTCGGTGACCTGCGGACTGGCCCTCACCCGGTGTTCGAGGTGGTCGAACCCCCGCAACGGCCGGTCTGTCGGCCCCGCCGGAGCCAGTGTCGGGTCCGAACAGCCCGCCAGTCCGCCCCCCGCTGCCACCGCACCGATCCGTCCCAGGAGCCCCCGTCGTGTCAACTCCATGGAACCAGACTGACCCGCCAGGTATATGAAACTTTACCGATGTTTCGTTTCGAGAGACTGGTACCGTATCGCAGAACACGAGCGAGTCGTGTCCCGACCGGTAGTGGGACATTTATCCCGTCGCCGCTCGAAGGGCAGGATATGACCGACCGCGATTCGGGCGAGGACCTCTCGCGACTCGTCGCCGAGCTGGTGACGACGCTCGAGGACCTCGAAGACGAACTGGACCCGCCCGAGGACCGCCCGCTCAGGCCGCCCACGCCCAGCGAGTTGCGCCTGTTCGCCAGCGACGTCGCTATCCCCGGGCTCATCCTCGTCCTGGAGACCAACATCAGGGCGTTGCGACTGCTCCAGCGCGCGCTCAAACTCTCGGACCGGACCGAACGGACACGCAGAGAGACGCGGGAACTGGGCGAGCGGGCGCGCGACGTCAGCGAGAACACGCTCGACAGGCTGGACGACGCGCTGGCGGACCTCCAGGATGCCGTCGAGGCCCGTCCCTCCGACGACGAGGCCGCCGACCTGCTCTCGGACGCCCGCGACCTCCGCGAGGAAGTCCAGACTCGACTCCGCGAGTACGCCGACGACGCGGCCGAACGAGCCCGGGACGCCGACTCCAGCGACGAAGCTGTCGACGATGGGGCAGTCGACATCGCAGTCGACGATGTCCGGGACGACCACGACACGAAGGACGGCGAATCCGTGGAGGGTGATTCGGACGCCGAGGGCGGTGACGACGTCGACGCCGACGACGAGCTAGACGCCCTCGGCGTAGACGACGGGGTCGACGACGTCAAGGTAGACGTCGATGCGGAACTCGAATCCATCAAGCGGGAGATCGACGGCGACGACGCGAACGGCGCCGCGGACGACGGCGAAGCCGAATCAGCTGACGGTGACGCCGACGACGATACTGACGATGCCGGCGATGACACTGACGGCACTGCCGACGACGATACCGACGACACTGCTGACACGGACGCTGGTAGATCGTCCGGCGAGGACGACGCACCCGAGGACCAACCGCCTGGGGATACGCCCGCCGACGACGACCGCTGAGCGTCGCTTCTGTCGCCGGCCGGCCCTCTCAGATCACCGCCATAGTTACCATATAGAAAACATAATGATTTATTATCCACCATCGCCTCTGAGTAGACACGCATGTCCCAGACACATTGCGGGACGCGTGCACGGCTCCACGTCAGGGAAACGCTGCCGTACCCAGTTCGCGGCCGTCGCGAGCGGGTCGCGGAGGAGCTCTCGACGCTCGTAGCCGCGGGCACCCTCGCGGAGTACGACGTCGTCACCTGGGACAAGCGGATCCCGGCCGACGGGTCGGGCGACCCCGAACTGCGGGACACGTACCTGGCGTTCGAAGCGTGGGCCGAACGACGGGACGTCAGTCTCGCACCGTTCTTCGAGACCCGGGAGTGTTACTCCTGGGAGACCGGCGAGCGCGGCACGTGGGTGGTGCTGCCCGCACTGTGCCTCTCCGTCTACGAGGACGGCGAACTGACGGCCGTCTATCCTCACCGGGACGGCGACACGTACCACTCGGTCTGGACGGGCATCGAGTCGCTGGAGACGGTGGACGACAGCGAGAGACCGGCCGACGACCGCGGTGCACTTGCGGCGGGCACGAGCTGACCCTCGGTAACACGGGCGTCCACAGAACGGATTTTCGACCGGACTACGTCGGTCAGAGCTTCGAGTGCAACTGCCGGGAGACGAACTCGTCGTCGAGTGGCTCACCGCGGCCGGTCAGGTGGACGACCGGGGCGTTCGAGACGCGGAGCCACTCGCCGGTGCGGTCCCCGGCCACTGTGACGGTCTGACTGGCGCGGGGCAGACCGTTCGAACACCGTTCCCCGGTCGATTCCCGGCTGGCGGTCACCGCGACGCGCCGGTCGTCCGCCCGACAGACTGCGAGCGCGAACCCCTCCAGTTCCGGGTCGACCGACCGCATCGCCGACCGGTACGCCAGTGCGGCGTCACGGGCCCGCTCGGCGTCCGCGTAGGTCCCGAAGACGGCCTCGGCGACCGGTGCCGGCTGTCGCCCGGTCTCCCGACAGGCCACGGCGAACTGCCCGCCCTCGCTCGACAGGCTCTCGACTCTCTCGCGTGCCTCTGTTGCGGTCGACGCGACGCCGTCCAGGTCTTCGTCTTCGATTCCCGTATCTGCTTCCTCCCCGACTCCTGCGTCGGCGTCGCCCTCACGGTTCGCTCGCCGGTCCATCTCTCAGACGTCCCCGTTCACGATGGCCGCGACGCGCTCGCGGTCGAACAGCGTCTCCTCGACGTCGTAGACCTGTTTCGCGGCGCGCTCGGTGACGACGAGGTTCGTGATAGGACCCTGGTAGAGCGGGCCGCCACGATACACGTCGCCGTTCTGGACGGCCGTCAGTCCGCTCGCGACGTCGTGGTCTTCCATGTAGGCGACGACGGTGGACTGGAACGCCTCGCGGGTCTGGCTCTCGTGGCCGCGGAACAGAACGACCTCGGGGTCGATCTCCAGCATCGTCTCGAAGCCGACGCGAGCGCGGGTCGCGTGGAAGTCCTTCACGTCGGTCTCCGCGAGCGCGTCGCGTACCTCGAGGTCGCGCCACTGCTTGAAGCTCGTCCCCTCGTGGATCAGATACGGGGAGAACTCCTTGGGTTCGTTGCCCCCTGCCCAGAAGATGGCGACCGAGGGTCGCTCCCCCCCGGAGGGCACGACGTCCGCGACGTTCGACTGGAACTCCTCGTGCAGCGATTCGAAGGCCGCGTATCGCTCCGTCCGGCGGAACGCCTGTGCCAGTTTCTCGAAGGCCTCGTACAGCGAGTAGTACTTGTAGTCGTCGTGCCACTCGTAGCCGCCCGAGAAGATGCTGTTGCCGAAAAACGGCGCGACTCCCTCGCTGATCTCCTCGATATCGCTCCGTTCCCACCCCTTCGAACGGTTGATCAGAAAGTTCGGGTCGAAGACGTGAACGTCCGCGTCGAACTCGTAGAACTGCTCTTTGCCGACGCCGCTGTCTCCCCACAGTTTTGCGATCCCGCTTTTGTCGACGCTGACGCCCGGGATCTCGTCGTAGTATTGCGTGTGATACCGGCCCGGCAGCCAGACGCCCTCCGGCGGTTCGAGCCCGAGCGCGACCCCCATGTCCGCCCAGGAACCGTTGTTGGCGACCCAGGTCTCGGGGACACTCTCGAAGGTGACCTCCCCGACCGGTTCCATCGACACGGAGTAGGGCGTCTCGCTGGCCGTCGACGTCGCGGTCTCCGTGAGTGTCTCCGTCTCGGTGGCTGTCCCCGTCGCCGTCGGCGTGTCTGTCGGTGTCCCGGCCGCGCCGCCACCGTCGCCGCCGGTCGACGTCTCCGGGGAGTCCTGGCCTGTGCAACCCGCGAGTCCGATAGTCGTCAGCGCTGCGCCCGACCGCAGGAAGCTACGTCGGTCCATACTTTTTCGGCCGGCCTAAAACAGTTAAAGCTTCCTATCTTTAGGTGTGCCTAAAATAATGAGGGTCTGGCGTGGTCGGTGGGCTGCTCGTACTCTGCCGATGGCTGCCGGCCTCAGCCGCGAGATCGCCGATATCGGAGAAATGTCGACGACTGGATCGAGAGTCGCGAGCGTGCTCGGGGGGCGAACGTGGCCGGCACAGCCGCCACAGCGCGGGCGAAACGATTGTTGAACGAAACGTATTTCGGTCGCCCTCGCCCCACTTCCACCATGACGCGGACGTTCGTCGTCGGGCTCGACGGCGCCTCCTGGACGCTCGCCGAGCCCTGGATCGACGAGGGTCTGCTCTCGAACCTCGCCGAGTTGCGCGAGACGGGGACCTGGGCCACGAGCCGGAGCTGTCTCCCGCCGGTGACCTACCCCAACTGGAAGTGTTACTCCTCGGGAAAGAACCCCGGCAAACACGGCGTCTACTGGTGGGAACGGATCGACCTGGCCGACGAGCGCATCGACGTGATGGGCGGACGCGACTACCGGACCGCGGAACTCTGGGACTACTTCAACGACGCCGGGCACCGCGTCGGGGTCGTCAACATGCCCTCGATGTACCCGCCCCGGGAGATCGACGGCTACGTCGTGTCGGGCGGGCCGGACGCCGTCGAGGGGGAGTACCGGTCGCTCGATACGGGCTACACCCACCCCCCGGCGTTCGAGGCCGACCTCGCCGAGCGCTACGACTACGCCGTCCACCCCGACCCGCTGCTCTCCTCGAACGACGAGCGGGGCGCCGAGGTCGAGGAGATCCTCCGACTGCTCGAACTCCGACTCGAAGTCGCCCGGGACCTGTTCGTCGAGGAGGACCTCGAACTCGTCCACGTCACGCTCTTTTACCTGAACGTCCTGCACCACTTCTTCTGGGACGACGACCCCACCAGGCGGGCCTGGGAACTCGTCGACAGGTGGCTGGGCGACCTCGCCGAACTGGACGCGAACCTCGTGGTCATGTCGGACCACGGTGCGGCCGCGACGACGACGGAGTTCTACGTCAACGAGTGGCTCGCCGAGAACGGCTATCTGACCCGTGCCACGGGCCTCGACGACTACTTCCAGCGGGCGGGACTCACCCGCGAGAACGCGCTGGCGGTCGCCAAGCGCTTCGGTCTCGTCGAGTTCCTCGCTCGCACGGTCCCCGAGGGAGTCCAGGAACTCGTCCCACAGAGCGCCGGAGCCAAGCGCGAGCGCAAGATGGAGTTGATCGTCCCCCGGGAGACGAAAGCGCTCGCCAGCGGCCAGGGCCCGATCTACGTCAACCCGCGATTCGACGTCGAGTCCGTCCGCGGGAACCTGATCGCGGATCTGCGCGGTGTCACCGACAGGCGTGGCGAGCAGCTGTTCACGGGGGTCTATCGGGCAGAGGAGGTCTACGACGGACCCTACGTCGATATCGGGCCGGACGTCGTCGTCGACCAGCGGCCGGGCGTCCACGTCAACGACGGGATGGGTGGGGGTGCCGTCCAGACCGAACCCGACCGGTGGGCCGCCGAGAACACGCCCGCGGGCGTCTTCGTCGCGAACGGGCCGGACATCCGGGAGCGCGGGGGGATCGACGAGATCGACATCCGCGACATCGCGCCGACGGTTCTCGCGAGTCACGGCCTCGACGTGCCGACCGATATGGACGGCGAGGTACTCGACGTGTTCATCGACGACCCGGACGTCGGGACGCGTGCTCCTATCGCGCACGAGGAGTCGGTCGCCCCCGCCGAGGGGGAGGCAGTCGAAGAGCGACTCAAGCAACTCGGATATATGGAGTGAGCGGTCAGGGCGGTCAGGGCGATCCGCCGTCCCCGCCACGGCGGGGGAGGTGTATCTCTATCCGCGTCCCCTCGGGACCGGACTCGATCTCCAGGTCCCCATCCAGGCGTGTCACGACCAGTTTCACGAGCCAGAGGCCGATGCCCGAGGAGTGTTGCAGGCTGGTCTCCTCTTCGGCGTCGAGCACCTCGATCTCCGCGCTGGGCACGCCCGGGCCGCTGTCCTCGACGACCAGCACGACCCGGTCGTCGGTGACCTCCGAGGAGACGTCTACCTCCAGTCGGCCCCGGCCGTCGTGATGGGCGACCGCGTTCTCGACGAGTTCCTCCAGTGCGACGACGAACTGCGGGTGAACCGAGACTGTCACGTCGTCGACGGACGACCGGACGACCACGTCGGACCGCCCTTCGTAAGGTGCGAGTACCCGGTCGACTTCCTCCCGGAGCGAGAGACGTACCGGGTCCCGATAGGCGAGGGCCTTCTCCAACTCGCGGACTTTCTCCGCCTCCCCCTGGAGCCGGCGTGCCCGACTCTGTATGATCTCGGCCTCGTCGGCGAATCGCTCGTCTCCCGTCTCCGATATCCGCGAGGCGTACCCCTCGACGATGTTGAGGTCGTTGCGCATGTTGTGCCGGAAGAGGCGCGTCAGGATCTGTCTGTACAGGTCCAGTTCGTCCTGTCGCCGCTTGAGGGCGGTGACGTCGCTCAGGACCACCAGCTTCCCCGTCAGCGCCCGCCCGTAGGCGATACTCGACGTCCGCCACGAGAAGTATTGCTGGCCACGCGGCCCGTCTATCTCGACCGTCGGTATCGTCTCGTCGACTGCCTGGCCGGAGGGCTCCTCGACGACGGCCGCGAGGGGTTCGCCGACGATCCCGTCGCCGAAGAGTTCGTATCCGGCCCGGTTGACGTCGACGACGACGTCGTCCGGGTCGACGACGAGGATGACCTCCTCGACCTCCTGGAACGCCTGTTCCCGGGCGACGGGCGCGAACTTCAGCAGGCCGTGTCTGCGTATCGAGTAGGCGAACACCAGTCCCGAGACCGAAAACGCCACCGACGTCGGGTCGAAGTACTCGGGGACCAGGCCCGCGATCTTGACCAGCGTCGTGGCCGCGAGCACGACGAAGACCAGCAGCAGGTAGAGCGTTTGCCGTCTCCGCACGCCCCTCGTTCGCAGGGCCTCTCCCACGAACATGCCCGCGGCGAAGAGGGTCAGGAGGAACCCGTAGACCTGCGTCACGAGGACCCTGACCGGGCCCCCCAGCGGCGGGACGTACAGGATCCCGTCCGCGCCGACGTGATATTCGGGGGTGAACACGAGGTTGGCGGGGTTGGGCCAGGACAGCACGAACAGCGCGACGACCGGCGCGAACAGGGCCGCGACGAGTCGGCGCGAGGCGACCGTCCTGAAGACGTACTCGTAGGCCAGCAGGAACATCGTGACCGCGACCGTCGGGACCGCTGCCCAGAAGAAGTTCGCCAGCCCCAGCGTGACTGCGGGTGACTGGACGAGCGTGAACGTGGCGTAGAGCAACGCCCAGACGGCAGCAGTCGTCATCAACGCCAGAAACCACAGGACACCAGGGCGGTGACGGTCCTCGTACAGCAGGTAGACGATCGCCAGCGACGGGAGCACTCCCGTGTACATGAGCGCCACCGCCACCGGCGGCGTCAACCACTCGGTCATGGCTCGGACGTCGGTCTCTGCGCGGGACGGCGGTCCCGAACCCGTCTCACTGGTTGTCCGGGACCCCGTTCCCGGATAGAACCTCTCCCCTGACCGTCCGCGTCCATATCTCTACATTCTATACGTTGGTGATAAAATCACGTGCTGTAGCGGGTGGGACGTGGGCCGGCACACGCCGCGGGTCGTCGTCGCTCACGTCACCGCTGTGGGTCGTCGTCGCTCACGTCACCGCCGCGAGGATCTCCCGGTACCGACGCGTCGCCGCTTCGAAACTGTACTCGTCTTCGACCAGTTCGCGCCCGTTCGCGCTGACAGCGTCGAGGTCTCCCCGGTCGAGCATCGAGAGCAACTCGCGACGGATCTCCTCGGGGTCGGTACTGTCCATCAGGAAGCCGGTCTCGCCCTCGCGGACCACGTCGGGCACGCCCGAGACGGGGGTCGCGTAGACCGGCGTTCCACAGGCCAGCGCCTCCAGTATCACGGTGGGGAGTCCCTCGGTGGGTTCGGAGGGGAGTACGACCAGCCTGAGTCGGTTGAGCTCTCCGGGGACGTCGTCGTGGTCGACCCAGCCGCGCATCTCGACCTTCCCGGACTCGATCTCGTCGGCGAGCGTGTCTTCGAGCCACTCGCGGAGGTCGCCGTCGCCGATGAACGTGAACGTGACGTCCTCGGGCAGGGACTTCGCGACCGAGGCGAGTTCGCGGACGTTCTTCTCCTCGTCGAGTCGGCCCAGAAAGCCCACGCGACGCTCGCGCTCGGCGAAAGGCACCGCGACGTCGAACTCGGCGATACGGACGTAGCGTGCGCCGGTCGGATAGACCGTCTCGCCATCGGGGTCCAGGGCGAGCTGGCGCGCCATCCCCGGCGTGTAGGTGACGACGCCGTGGGCGACGGCGAACCCGGCGCGTTCGAGCTCCCGGACGAGGCCGGCGAGTCCCCGAGCAACCGGGCCGGGGAGCGACTCCTCCCACTGGATACGGAGCGTCAGCGGGACGTCCCCGCGGGGTTCGACGAGGACGGTCTTGCCGAGGAGGCGAGCGACGACGACGGGCAGGAGGTAGGCAGTCGCACCGTAGAACAGGATCACCTCCTCGTTCCTGCGGGCGATTACACGGCACATACGAAGCTGGTTCAGGACGAACCGCACGGCCGCGACGAACACGGAACTCCCGACGCCGGCCCGCGTGAGTTCGACGAGTTCGTGGCGGTCACGTATCTCGGAGTCGGCCGGGAGGTCGGCGGTGACGAGTGCGACCCCCGTGACGGCGCTCAAAATGTCGAGCAGACTGCGGGTAGCGTTCTCGCCGGCGTCCGAGAGCGGGTGCGTGACGACGCAGACGTCGGGTAACTCCGCCATCGTCACCCCGTCGCGTCGGGCGGCGCTTAACGCTGCCGAAGCGCTGGAATCAGCCAGTCGGACAGATCCGGGTCAGCGATACTCGTCGACGTCGACGACCTTCCGTGTCTCTTCGTGTGTGAGGTCGCTATCCGCCGACACGACTGCCGCGTCCAGTTCACGAGCGACAGCCGCGACGGTCGCATCGATCGCGGTGAGGTTCGGACCCTGTGGCCCGATGTCGGCAGCGACCTCGGCGGCGGTGACACTGGTTGCCTCACCCACTTCGACGACATCGGCCCACACCAACTCGGCACGCGCGTCCTCGATATCCGCCGGCCCGGTGCTATGGACTGCGCCGAGAAGGTATTCGGTGTAGATTGGCGCCGGGATGACGAAACGCTCGTCGGTATTCCCGAGCAGATACTCCGCAGCTGCATCCACCTCTTGCCGTAATCGATGAGAAAGCTCGCATCGAGAACCTTCATTCGTCACTACGGCTCTCGGCCATCGCGGAAATCCGGTCCCGGGACTCTTCTTTGCCCTGCTCGTGTATCTCGCGCATCACTTCGCCCCGGTCAGTACCTCTGAACGCCCCGAACCCGGCGAGCAGGTCGCGATCGTCTTCGAGTATCCGCTCCAGAACGTCGTTGAACGACTCCCCCTCTCGGCGTCGCCTGTCGAGTTCCCGTTTTACCGTGTCACTCACACGGATCTGCTCGTTCGCAGTCCCCATCGTTACGTTGACGTTCGCGTCGACGAGGCTTAGTCGTTGGGTCCACACTCCTGAGCTGTCGCCAGCAGTCGGCATCCGTAGCGCTCGTCGGCGACTCACGTCACAGGCCCGACGATAGCTTCGTTCGGAGTCATCCCCACTTGACGATCCCGTAAAGGTAGCCGAAGCCGACCGTTGCCGTCAGCAGCAACAGCCAGACGAGCTGTTTCGCCTCGGTGAGGTCGGGGTCGGTGACGAGACCCCAGGCACGGCCGGGGACGAACTCGCCGAGCAACCGACCGAGAAAGTCCGACTCCTCGTCGCCCGAGCCCGGGACGATCTGTTGCATGGCGCGCTTGGAGTAGCCCTGCCAGAACGCGCGGTCCAGAAGCCAGCGCGGTTCCATCCGGTAGGCGAACACCTTGTGTGCCACCTCGGCGTCGGGGACGTAGTAGACGCCCCGGCCGTATTCCTCGCGCAACCGCTCGCAGAGTTCCGTCTCGCCGCCCTGGAGGTTCGCGTCGCCCTTCCGGCCGCCGATGTTCGCGTCGAACCCGCCCAGGTCGAGGAAGACCTCGCGCCTGAAGGAGATGTTCGACCCGTTGGTGTTGCGCACCTCCCCGGGTGTGTCGACGCCGTCGCCGAACCCGCGGTGGGTCGCGCCGATCAGGAAGTAGAACTCCTCGGGGAGAAAGCGGGCCTCGCCGTCGACCCACATCGGCGTCATCTTCCCGCCGGCGGCGACGGCGTCGTGGTCCTCGTAGGCGGCGACGAGGCGCGTGACCCACTCGGGGTGAGCGAGTGCGTCGTCGTCGAGGAAGGCGACGATATCTCCGGTGGCCGCCTCGGCACCGTTGTTGCGGCTGACCAGCAGGCCGCGGTTCTCGTCGTTGCAGTGCGTTCGGACGTCCGCGCGGTCGCCGAAGTCGGACTCGAAGCGCTCGAAGACCTCGGGGTTGCCGTCGCTGACGAAGACGAGTTCGACGTCGTCGTGGGTCTGGGCGAAGACGCTCTCCGCGGCCGCGACGACGTCGTCGTAGCGGTCCATCGTGTGTTCACAGAGGACCACGGAGACGCGCATACCCCCGCTTGCCCGCGGCCGGGGAATAGGTTTTCTGTCTCGGTACACGTCGCGGAACGAAGCCGACCACACAGACCGTATACTCCCCTTAGAGCGGCGGCAACCGGTCGTTTCGAGCCCGTTGCCCGTGTCGAATTCGGCGAGAGATGACAAGGCTTATGCGCGCGTTGGGACTTGCTCCGGCCAATGAGTCAATGGCGTGGCCGTATCGAGGAGATCGAAGAGCCGGGGGATCTACTGCCGTTGATAGAGCAGTACTACCACATCCCGACGCTCGTGGTCCTCGTTGCGTTCATGTTGTGGACCCGCGTGCGAGAGTGGGAGAGCTACGTCGTCGACGAGACGGTCTACTTCGGCGGGAACGACCCCTGGTATCACTACCGGATGGTCAAATATACGGTCCAGCACTGGCCCGAGACGAGCCCGTTCGACCCCTGGACGTACTTCCCCTTTGGCACTCACTCCAGCCAGTTCGGCACAGTCTTCGACCAGTTGATGGCGACCGCCGCGCTCGTCGTCGGCCTCGGGAACCCCAGCGACCACACGGTCCGGATGGTCGTCCTCTTCGCACCGGCCGTGCTCGGGACGCTGGCCGCGATTCCCGTCTACTACCTCGGCAAGCGGGCCGCCGGACGGTTCGCGGGCGTCGTCGCCGTCGGCATCCTCGCGACCTTTGCGAGTACGTTCGTCGCACGCAGCACGGTCGGCTTCACCGACCACCACGTCGCCGAGGTGTTCTTCCAGTCGGTCGCCGTCCTGGCGACGATGGTCGCCGTCTCGGCCGGCCAGAAGGAAAAACCCGTCTGGGAACTCCTCCAGGAACGCGAGATCGGCGCCATCCGCCGGCCGGTCGGCTGGGCGGTCGTCGCCGGCACTGCCACCGCCCTCTACGTCTGGACGTGGCCGCCGGGCGTCTTCCTCGTCGGCATCCTCGGCTTCTACTACCTGATCGAACTCTCCTCGCTCCAGGTCCACGGCGAGAGCCCGGAGCCGGTCGCCATCGTCGGCGCGGTGTCGATGCTCACGACCACGGTCCTGACGCTGGCCGTCGTCGAGGAGGTCGACATCGGTGCGACGAGTTACAGCATCCTCCAGCCCGGGCTCGCGCTCGGCGTCGCCGCTGGCTGTGTGTTCATGGCCTGGCTCGCCCGCGAGTGGGACGACCGCGACGTGCCCGACTACCAGTACCCGGTCGCGATCGTCGGGATTCTGGCCGTGCTCACGGGACTGCTCGCCGTCGGCTCGCCCGGGACCTTCGACTTCCTGGTCCGCCAGTTGCTCCGGGTCGTCGGACTGGGTGTCAGCGACCGCGCAGCCACTATCGGCGAGGCCCAGCCGCTGGCCTTCGAGGACCTCTACGGCCGCTACCGGTTCACGCACTTCATCGCGCTGGCCGGGGTCGGTTACATCGCCTTCCGTCAGGTCCTGTCCAAGGCGCGCTCCGACCTGGTCCTGCTCGTGGTCTGGACCGTGTTCATGCTGCTGGCGACGCTGACCCAGCGCCGCTTCGACTACTACTTCGGCATCACGGTCGCCGTGATGGTCGGCTACACCGTCGCGACCCTGGCCGACTTCGGCAACCTCTTCGAGTCCGTCGAGGACCTCCAGACCTACCAGGTCGTCAGCATCGTCGCGATCGTCCTCGTGGTGTTCACGCCGCTCGTCGTCACCGGCCAGGGCATCCTCGCCCTGCAGATCAGCGCGGGCGGTCCGGGAGAGGACCCACAGGCCTGGAACGAGTCGCTCACCTGGATGGAAGACAACACCCCCAGAGAGGGTAATCTCGGCGGTGCAGGCAACGGGATGGACCTCTACGGCACGTTCAAGGCGACGGACGACTACGAGTACGAGGCGGGCTTCTACGGGGTGTTGTCCTGGTGGGACTACGGTCACTGGATAACGACGATGGGCCAGCGGATACCGACCGCGAACCCCTTCCAGCAGGGGGCCGACCAGGCAGCGAACTTCCTGCTGTCGGGTAGCGAGTCGGAGGCCAACGAAGTCCTCGACGACCTGAGCGACGGCGAGGGGACCGAGACGCGATACGTCATGGCCGACTGGAAGATGGTCACCACCCAGCGCCAGTTCGCGAGGGGCGGCGCCCAGCCCTACCGCATCAACGGCAAGTACTTCGCGCCCTTCCAGTTCTACCCGGGCGAGATCAGCCAGTCGGAGTACTACTCACCGGTGCTCTACCAGGTCGGGCAGAACCAGAACGCGTTCCGGCAGTTCCAGCGGCACAAACAGCCCTACTACGAGTCGACGGTCGTCAGGCTGTATCGCTTCCACGGGAGTTCGGTGGAGCCACAGCCGCTCGTCCTCGACTGGGAACTGCAAACTCGCGGGAGCGGCGCCCAGTCACAGCAGATTCCCGTCAGCCAGGGGGTCCGGACCTTCCCCAACATGAGCGCCGCCCGGCAGTTCGTCCGCGAGGACGGCTCGGCACAGGTCGGCGGCGTCGGTCGGTATCCCGAGGAGCGAGTCCGGGCGATGGAACACTACCGGCTGGTGGGCACGAGCGACCGGACGCCGGTCGGGACGCTCGATTACACGCTCGCAAACCGGAAAGTCTCCGTCGGCGCGTTCAGGCAGCTGTTCATGAACCGGACGACCGGCGAGCCCAATCGGGGGGTCGACAACGCGCTCAACCCCACGGCACCCAACTGGGTGAAGGTCTTCGAGCGCGTCCCCGGCGGGACCATCGAGGGCGAGGGGCCGACCAACGTCACCGTCGAGGCCAGCGTCCAGATGGAGGTTCCCGCGTCGAACTCGACGTTCACCTACACGCAGCAGGCCCGGACCGACGAAGACGGGGAGTTCACGATGACCGTCCCCTACTCGACGACGGGCTACGACGAGTACGGGCCCGAGGAGGGGTACACGAACCCCGAGGTGCGAGCCGTCAGCCCCTACCGGATCACCCAGGTAACCGACAGTCCCATTGGTATCATCAGAAACGAGAGCGGTTACGCCTACCGCGTCGCGGGCACGACGAACGTCACCGAGGGGCAGGTCATCGGCGAGGACGACTCGGCCGCGACGGTCACCCTCGAACGGCAGGTGTTCGCCGGACCGTCCGAGTCGACCAACGAAACCAGCGGGGACGAAACCGGCGCTGACGGCGGGTCGGGCAGCGACACCGGCGGGTCGGGCAGCGACACCGGCGGTGAGACGACGCAGACGCCCACCGCGACCCCCGCACAGTCCGTCGAGAGCGCGCCCGGTCGCGACGGACTTGGGTCGCTCGGACAACTCGCAGCCATCGTGGGACTGCCGGTCGCCGGTGTGGCCGCCCTCTCGCGTCGCTGAGTCGTCCGCACCCGGCACCGGTTCGGTGCTCCGGTTCGTTCCGGTTCGGTTCCCTTCGCTCCAGTTCGATTCGCTTCGCGTCGCGTCGGTTTCGTTTCCGCGTCCGCAATCGGACCCAGTATCCGGTAGTACTAACTGCTCGGTCGAACTCACCGACAGACAGGATGTCTCAGGCGTGTGGTCGATCGGGTATCCACGGTGGTCGTGATGCCCGCTGACACTGGACTGCTGGCCGCACGGATGTTACTCGCCGCCTTCGCCGGCGGCGCACTCGGCGCGGCGCTCGGTGCCGTTCCGACGCTGAGTCTCGCCGGGTTCTTCGTCGTCCTCGGGGAGGTGACGCCGGGCGAGACCGGCCCTCTCCAGGGCGCACCGCCCGCGGCCGGCGAGAACCCGTTGACGGCGCTGGTCGGACTCGGCCCCGCGCTCGGGCCACACGTCGCCTTCGCCGGTGGGGCCGCCGCGACGGCCTACGCCGCCCGGAAGGGGTATCTCGACACCGGCTTCGAGTACCACGAGGCCAAACACGTCACGCTCCCACTCGGGTCACGGCCCGACGTGCTCGTCGTCGGTGGCGTCTTCGGCGTCGTCGGTTACTGGCTGACGCAACTCTCCTTGCGGCTGGGCCTCCCCTGGGAACCGGTCGCCGCCAGCGTCGTCCTCTCGGGATTGCTCCATCGACTCGCACTCGGGTACCCGCTCGTCGGACACCTCTCGACGGGGCTGCTCGACATGACTCCCTACGAGTCGGGGGAACGCCGCATGCCCGCCGACGGGGGCGAGGCCGAGTCCATGTCCGGTCGACTGGTCGTCGAGCCCTGGCAACCCGCGCATTACGAGTGGCCCTCGGTGGGGCTGCTCGGCGTCGTCGTCGGACTCTTCGCCGGGTACCTCGCCGTCGAAACCGGGAGCGTCTACCTCGCGTTCGGGCTCGCGCTCGTGACGCTCGCGTTCGCCGCGGCGGGCGTCGAGAACGTCCCCGTGACTCACCACATGGCGTTGCCCGCCAGCGTCGGCGCGCTCGCACTCCCGACGGTCGGTCCCGCGGTCGCGCTCGTCGTCGCGGCGGTCTTCGGACTCCTCGGGGGACTGGTCGGCGAACTCGCACAGCGCCTCCTCTATGCACACGCCGATACACACCTCGCACCTTCGTTCGTGTCCATCCTCGTGACCTCCGTCGTGATCGCCGTCCTCGACGTGGCGGGCGTGTTCACGCAGTCGGTCGTCCCGACGGTGGGGCTGCCGTGACCCCGGGGCTCGGCTGGCTGCGTTCGGGGCATTCACAGTGTTTTTATACTGACCTTGGCATGGTACGTGTAGGTACGATGGCGTCTCACGGGTTCGGCCACCGACCTCTCCGAGGGGGCGTGAGACGCCGGGGGAACACGTGGTAGACACGACACGACAGGCCGCTTCGGCGTCCGCGTCAGTATTCCCGGGTAGCGACAGCGTACTGCAGACCGGGTTCGGTGACGTCGGCGTGATGCTCCTGGCGGTGGTGTTGCTGGTCGCGCTCGGGCTGGCCGGCGTCGCGCTCCGGCGTGGTGGCCTCTCGGAGCTGTTCGGGGGGAGGCGGTCGTCGGCGAGTCGCTCCGAACGACCGGCGGAGACCGAATCGACGACGGCCGCCGCCGAGGCCCGGACGGAGACGGCGGCCGAACCGGAAAGCGAGCAGGCGACCGGACCGGAGTTGACCGACGAGGAACTGGTTCTCGACATCCTGGACGACAACGACGGGCAGATGAAACAGGCGATGATCGTCGACGAGACGGAGTGGTCGAAGTCGAAAGTCAGCATGGTCCTCTCGGAGATGGAGGAGGAGGGTGACATCACCAAACTCCGGGTCGGGCGCGAGAACATCATCAGTCTGGAGGGCAGCGAACCCGAGGCCGCAGGGTCGCCGTTCGACGACGAGTGACGTGCTACACAGTGTCGAGAAGGGACGAAAGCGCAACGATTATACCCCACACTCTCCACGTTCCGGTGTAGCGAGACGCGCTCTGATGGTGTAGTCCGGCCAATCATCTTGCCCTCTCGAGGCAAGGACCGGGGTTCAAATCCCCGTCGGAGCATTTTCGTGAACAAATTCGCGAGCGACGTCCATGTCGCTCGCCTCTCGTGAACGAAATGCGACCACGGGGATTTGAGCAGGAAAGTCACAGCCCGCACAGCGGAGCGAGCAGGAATGTCTTTCCAAGTTCAAATCCCCGTCGGAGCATCTCAACCCATGGAATGCTGGTGGTTTTCGCTGCTTGCTACAAAACGGTGGGGCCTCACTCGGTGACCTCGAAGGCCAGGTGACAGGCCGGCAGCGGGCGAACGGGGTGGTTGTCGTGATACGAGAGGTGGGGTTTAACTTCGAACTCGGGTTCGTCCTCTTTCATCCGGAACAGCGACGGGTAGACGTCGATGAAGTGGTAGCCGGGTTCGCCCGCCGCACGCAGGACCGTCCGGACGGTGGTGCTGTGGTAGTCGTCGCTCGTCCCGCAACCGTACCCGAGCAACTGGTTGTCGTAGACGAAAAACGGCGAGTTCTCGTAGTTCGTCCACCCGATACCCGAGAGTTCGATCTCGATTTCGGTCCCCACGGGCCCGCTCGTGGGTTCGAACGTCTCGACCGAGGGCTGCATCATGAACCCGGTCACGGCGACCTCACGGCCGTCGACCTCGGCGACGATCGGCCGGGTCGACCCCTCCGCGACCGGGATTTCGACGTCGACCTGGAACCGGCCCCGGTTGTCGGTCGCCACGGTCGGCAACACGTCGCGCTTGGCCCGCGGAACGACGTCGGTCCCCCTGATGCCCTCGCCGACGTGCTGGTACCACAGCAGGTCGACCTCGGTGTTCGCCGGGAAGCCCTCGCCGGTGAGAATCGCGTCGGTCCCGGCCTGGCCGTACTCGGGGGAGATATCGAGCGTCGCGTCGGTGTCCGCATCTATCTCCGGGTAGTGGGCCTCGATCGGGTGTTCCTCGAAGAGCGGGTCGACCCAGGCGGTCTCGGGCGGCGTCTCCGGTTCGGTCACCTCGACGGTCCAGACCGACTGGCGACCGCCCGCGACCGGCCCCAGGGGCGACTGCGTGTTGTTCGTGACGTAGGGCACCCCGCGGTAGTTGCGCCACACCTGGAGGATGTGTTCGCCCGGCGGCCCGACGGCCCTGACTTCGGCGGTCGCCGTGCCGCGGTTTTTCACGCCGGTCATGAACCCGACGTAGCCGTTGTCCCAGGCTATCTGGTAGTTGTTCGTCGAGACGCTCGGACCGAGTCCGTACCCGGTGACGACGAATCCCTCGCCCAGCGGGGCCTCGGTGCGGTCTATCTCGAACCACGGGACGATCTCGAACTCGGCGTCGGCGACGGTCTCCCCGCCCCGGCGCAGTTCGATGCGGTGGCCGCCGCCGTAGTCCTCCGGGACCGTCCACTCCTCGTCGAAGGCCCCCGATTCGTCGGTCGTGACGGTCGCGATCGTGTCGGTCCGGGGCCGGTACTGCGGGCCGACGATCTCGTGGGCTCTGAGTACGCCCCACGACCCGTCGGTGCTGTTCCAGACGAGTTCGTAGTCACACTCCGGCGCGAAGTCCCGGCCCTGGAACGTGATCGTGTCCCCGACGTACCCCTCCCGGGCACTCGGCACGAACGTCCCGCTCGTGCCCGCTTCTCCCTGGCGGTGTTGCTCCATCTTGTCCTGAAGGTCGGCAGACAGGTCGCTTTTGTCCATGGTCGAGTGTAGATACAAGCGAGTGATATATCTGGTGTCAGTTCCCAGCCTGTGGGTATCGAGGGCCCGTCGAGAGTCACCGGACTGGGCTGGACAGTTCGTCTCAGGCAATCCCGAGATACAGGTCCATGAGTTCGTTCTCGTCCCGGATCTCGTCGGGCAGTCCCTCGAACTGGGTCTCGCCCTGTGCGAGGACGTAGACGTAGTCGGCGACCTGGAGCGCCGCCCGGACCTGCTGTTCGACCATCACGACCTGCGTGCCGGCGTCGGCGAGCGTCTCGACGATCTCGAGTACGTCCTCGACGAGGGCGGGCGCGAGTCCGGCCAGTGGCTCGTCGAGCAGGTAGACGTCGGCCCCGGTCATCATCCCGCGGGCGACCGCCAGCATCACCTGCTGCCCGCCCGAGAGCGACCCCGCGGGCTCCGAGAGTGCCGCCTCCAGCGGCGGAAACAGGTCCAGAACCTCCGCCATCCGCGCTTCGGCGACGGCGTCGTCCGCGACGGTCGTGGCCCCGAGTTGCAGGTTCTCCCGGACCGACAGGCCCCGGAACACCCGCTCGTTCTGGGGGACCGCCGTGACCCCCCGCTCGACTCGCTCGTGTGCCGCCAGGTCGGTGATCGGCTGGCCGCCGTACTCGACCGTCCCGGCCCTGACCGGAACGACGCCGGCCAGCGCCTTCAGCAGCGTCGACTTCCCCGACCCGTTGGGGCCGAAGATGCAGGTCACGCCGTCGCGGCTCCCGACCGAGACGCCGTCGACGACGACCTGGTTGCCGTACCCGGCGACGACGTCCCGGGCGACGAGGCGACCCTCGTTTACGTCCCTCTCCCCGGCGAACGTCGACCCCACCTCGACGCCAGCGTGGAGGTCGATCGCCTGCTCCGGGGGTATCGCGTCTCCCGACGGGCCACTCCCTGTGGCGGACGCTGCCGTCGTGCAGTCACTCACGGTGGCAGGTGACGGCGAGTCCCTCTCGGTGGCAGACTCCGCCGCCGTCGAGTCCCCTCTGGCCTCGGTCCCGGGGCCGAAGTAGGCGTCCTGCACCCGGTCGTCGCCGGTGACGTCCGCGAAGTCCCCCTGTGTGAGCACTCGGCCCTCGTCGAGCACCGTGACCCGGTCGGCGAGGTCGTCGACGACGCTCATGTCGTGTTCGATGACGACGACGGTCATCCCCTCGGCGTGCAACTCGCGAAGCACCGCGAGTACCTGCTTCTGGATAGCCGGGTTGACCCCCGCCGTCGGTTCGTCGAGCAACACGCACTTCGGGTCGAGCATCAGGACCCGTCCCAGTTCCAGGAGCTGTTGCTGGCCGCCCGAGACGTCGCTCGCGGCGTGGTCGGCGACCTCCCGGAGCCCGAGTCGCGACAGCAGTTCCGTCGCCCGCTCGCGCCGGGCCTGTGAGACCCGCCCGCCGGCGCGGAGCCCGGGCGTGTAGGTCGCCAGGAGGTTCTCGCGGACGGTCAGGCCGCCGAACGGCGAGGCGATCTGGAACGTCCGCACGAGTCCCCGGCGAGCCAGCCTGTCCGGTGAGGTCCCGGTGACGTCCTCGCCGTCGAACCGTACGGTGCCGGCGTCGGGGTCGTGGACGCCGGTGAGGAGGTCGAAGAACGTGGTCTTGCCCGACCCGTTGGGGCCGATGATGCCGTGACACTCCCCGCGGTCGACCGAGAGCGTGAGCCCGTCGTTCGCGGTGACGCCCTCGAACGACTTCGAGAGCCCGTCGGTCTCCAGGATGGGGTCGGGGTCAGACATGGACCGTCTCTCTCACTCCGTGGCGTGGGTTCGGAATGGGTTTCTCAGTCGTGGTCCCGGCCGACCGACCGGTCACTCTTCGGTGACCTCGAACGCGAAGTGCAGGGCGGGGAGCGGACGCACCGGGTGGTTGTCGAGATACGAGAGGTGCGGGCGGATCTCGAACTCGGGTTCGTCCTCGCGCATCTCGAACAGCGTCGGATAGGCGTCGATGAAGTGCCAGCCCGGTTCGCCCGTCGCCGGAATCTCGATCTCCAGGACGCGCTTCTCGTCGTCGTTCGAGAGTCCACAGGTGTAGCCCAGCGGCTTGTTGTCGTAGACCAGGTAGGGTGCGTTCTCGTAGATGGCCCAGCCGATCCCCGAGAGTTCGATCTCGATGGTCGTGTTCACGGGGCCGCTCGTGGGTTCGAACGTCTCGATGGAGGGCTGGAGAACGAACCCGGTGACGGCCACCTCGCGGCCGTCGACTTTCGCCGTGATCGGCCGGGTCGACCCCTCGTCGACCTCGATCTCGATCTCCTGCTGGAAGCTGCCGTCGTCGTCGGTCGTCACCGTCGGGAGGCGGTCGGGCTTGGGGACGGGCTTGATCTGGATCCCCTTCGGCCGGTGGCCCTCGTGGCGGTACCAGACGAGGTCGACCTCGGTGTTGGGCGGGAAGTTCTCGCCGGTGACGAAGGCGGTCGTCCCCGCCTGTCCGGAGGTGGGAGTGACGTTCAGTTCGGCGTCGGTGTCCTCGTCGATGTCGGGGTAGTGGAGTTCGATGGGCTGTTCGTCCAGTTGCCGGTCGACCCACGCGGTCCGCGGGGGTTCGGAGGGTTCGGTCACCTCGACGGCCCACCGGGACTGGCGGCCCTGGCCGACCGGGCCGAACGGCGACTGCGTGTTGTTCTGGAGGTAGGGCACGCCGCGGTAGTTGCGCCACATCTGGATGACGTGTTTCCCTGGCGGGCCGACCGCGCGGATCTCGGCGGTGGCAGTCCCGCGGTTCATCACGCCGGTCATGAACCCGACGAAGCCGTTGTCCCAGGTCACCTGGTAGTTGTTCGTGATGACGTTCGGGCCGATCCCGTAGCCCCTGATCGTGAACGCATCGCCGAGTTCGGCCGTCGTGTTCTCGAGTTCGAACCACGGAAGAATCTCGAACTCGTCGCGGTCGACCGTCTCGCCGTCGCCGGTGACGACCTCGACGGCGTGGGACCCGCCGTAGTCCTGGGGGATCGTCCACGCCTCGTCGAACGTCCCCGACTCGTCGGTCTGTACGGTCGCGATCGTGTCCGTGCGGGGTTCGTACTGCGGGCCGACGATCTCGTTTGCCTGGAGGACGCCCCAGCGGCCGTTCGTGGAGTGCCACTGTATCTCGAACTGCTGGTTCGCGGGGAAGTTCCGCCCCTGGAAGGTGATCGTGTCGCCGACGAACCCCTCCGCGTCGCTCAACACCAGCGTCCCGCTCGGCCCGCCGCCGCCCCGCCGGTGCTCCTGAAGTCTGTCCTCGAGCCCCGCCGAGACTGATACGTCGTCGTCCATACACGGTGGTGGTCCGCGTACGCAATTATAGTTGCCGTCCGTTCCCGGGGATTGACAACGGGAGTGGCTGTCTCAGGTTTACTCACCGTGTGCGCCACACCTGTTCTCGATATCACTCCCAGAAGACACTTCCCGGGCCGGGGCGACGGGCCGGACATGTCGACACGCTCGGAGTCAGACGCGGCTGTAACGCTCGCTCGCGGTGGCCTCGTCGGCCTGGCCGTGTGGCTACTGGGCTATCTCGTCACGTACCTGTTACACGCCGGGAGCATCCGCGAGGCGGTCGCGACGAACGTCGTGGAGTTCCTGGCGGGCGACCCCGTGACGTGGAAACTGGTCGGCTGGCTCTACTTCAACGCCCACTTCGTCGCCACGTCGATCCCCGGACTGTTCGGTGATTCGAGCACGAACTTCCTCTCGGGCGCGGAGGACATCACGCTGTTTGCCCTCTACGTCGTGCCGCCGCTGTTGCTCCTGATAGCGGGGGCCGCCGTCGCGCGCGGCGCGAACGACCCCACCGAGGGCGCGAAGACGGGTGGGGCGCTCGCGCTCGGGTACATCGTCGCCTCGGTCGTCGGCGCGTTCCTCGTCAGAATCTCGGTCGCTGACGCCGTCGCCGGCCCGTCGCTCGTCACGGCGATACTGCTCGCCGGGCTCGTCTATCCGCTCGTCTTCGGCGCGCTCGGGGGCGTGATACCCGCAGCCCTCGGCGACCGCCAGTGAGAGCGCGGCCCGGTCCGGGGCGGTTCGTCGACCGCCAGTGAGGGCGACGGACGCCGAGTCGGTCTCCGCTCGTCCGCCGTCTCCGGTACGCTTTTGTCGCCACTGGCAGATCGGAGTGTCAATGGAGGGCGGACAGCGTCGCGACCTCGCCGAGAAGATCGCGGGGGAGATAACGCTCAGCGACGACCCGGGGGGGACGCTCAGGAAGTGGCGCACCGACTTCGAGATCGCCCAGACCGAACTCGCCGACGAACTCTCGGTGTCGCCGTCGGTCGTCTCCGACTACGAGAGCGGCCGCCGGGAGAGCCCGGGGATCGGCGTCGTCAAGCGGTCCGTCGAGGCGCTACTGTCGATCGACGACCGCCGCGGGGGCAGTCACATCCGCCAGCACGCGCGCGTCCTCTCGGCGGGGTTCGACGCCGACATCGTCGCCGACCTCCGGGAGTACCAGACAGCGGTCTCGCTCGGGAGTTTCTACGACGCCATCGGCGCAGTCGAGGTCGCCGAGGGCACCGCCGAGACGGTCGCCGGCCACACCGTCATCGACAGCATCCAGGCCATCTCGCGGCTCTCCTCCGAGGAGTTCTACCGCCTGTACGGCCAGTCGACCAACCGCGCGCTGGTGTTCACGAACGTCACCAGCGGCGAGGGCCCCCTCGTGGCGCTACGCGTCGTGAACCCGACGCCGACGGCGGTCGTCCTGCACGGCCTCGACGAGGAGAGCCTCTGGGACCACGCCGACGACCTCGCCCGCATCGACGGCTACTCGCTCGCGGTCTGTCCGACCGACCTGGACGAGATGCTCGACGACCTGCGCGATTTCCCCTGATAGTGATTATTGTAGCGATTTACCGGTACGCGCCGACCCCGGTGCCGGCGCGATCCGGAAATAATCTACAATAATCACTATGAGTCCGGCTATCACGAGCCGATCCGGCCGTGGGGGTCGGTGACACGCCGGGAGAAAGCTAAATATCGCCCGTACAGACCGCACGGACATGGACAGTCCGGTCTTTCTGGAGGGCGAGACGGTGACCCTCCACCCGGTCGAGGAAGCCGACGCCGAGTTCCTCCAGCGACTCGTGAACGACCCGCAGGTCAGACCCGGTATCGGCGCGACCGACCCGGTCACGCTGGCCGAAGAGCGCGAGTACGTCGACGTCTATCGCTACGGTCTGCTCGCCGACGAGTGGGCACGGGACTGACGGAAGACCGACGAGGCGAGACACGGGGGTCTGGAGACGCGTTCGCCGGCTTCGCTGACTCTTCGGGCTGTCCAGGATGGCGTCTCGGACTCGCGTCAGTACCGCCCGCCACCGCCACCGGACGTGTCCGTCGGTGTCGCCGTCGACGAGTGACGGACCGGCATCCCGTCGGGTCGGAGCACCCACCAGACGTCGTTCGCACCCTGCCCGGTCGCGTCACCGGGTTCGGCGTCGCTGGCGTAGTAGTAGAGCGGCCAGCCGTCGGCGGCCACCTGCGTCGAACCGTCTTCGCGCTCGAACGTCGACAGTTCGGCGGCGACCCCGTCCCCCACCGCCGGTTCGCCGTCGACCGTCAGGGGCGGCCAGGCGTCCGCACAGCCGCCCGAACAGGTGCTCGCTCCCTCGGCCTGCGTGTCCGAATCGAACATGTACAGGGTCTGCCCCGCCGAATCGACGAGTATCTCGCCGAGGTCGGGGTGGGAGCGTACCTGTACAGTCGCGCCCGACGCCGTCGTAGTTGGCGATGTTTCGGAGTCCGCCGTCGTCGCGGGCGCACTCGCCGGCGACGCGGTGGGCGTCGTGCCACCGTCAGACCCGCTACCGTCGCCATCGCCGCCGTCGTCTCCCGGACTCCCGTCTCCGTCGCCGCTACAGCCAGCGAGTGCGATGCTCGATACCGTCGCCGCGAGGACCGCGCGTCGAGTGGGGCGCATACGAGCACCGACACAGATCACCTGTTTGATGGTTTTCCGAAATCGGTCCGAAAACCCTCCGAGTTGCGTCCGGGAAGTGTCCGAAAACGGGTCGTCGCCGCGCTGACCGTCGTCGTTACAGTCCCAGTTCCCGTCCGAGCACGAGTCGCTGGATCTCGCTGGTGCCCTCGCCGATCTCCATGAGTTTCGCGTCGCGGAAAAAGCGCTGTGGCGCGAAGTCGGTCGTGTAGCCGTAGCCACCCAGAACCTGCACGGCGTCTTCCGCCACTTCGCGGGAGATCTCGCTGGCGTCCAGTTTCGCCATCGAGGACATGCGTGTGACGTCTTCGCCCTCGTCGTACAGCACGGCGGCCTTGTGAGTCAACAGTCGAGCGCGCTCGATCTTGCGGTCCATCTCGACGAGCATGTCACGGACCGCGTCGAACTCGCCGATGGGCTGGCCGAACTGCTCGCGCTCTTTCGCGTAGGACAGCGCCGCCTCGAAGGCACCCTGGGCCAGCCCCACGGAGAGTGCGGCGATGGAGATGCGACCGCCGTCGAGGGTCTTTTTCGTCTGGTCCCACCCCTCCCCTTCCTGGCCCAGGAGACGCTCCTCGGGTATCCGCAGGTCGGTCAGCTGTAGTTCGCAGGTCGGCGAGGCGTTGAGCCCCATCTTGTCCCACACCGTCGAAACCTCGAAACCCTCGTCTTCCGGGTCGACGACGAACGTCGAGATGCCGTCGTAGCCCGCGCCGGGGTTGGTCACCGCCTTGACGAGGACCGAGCCGGCGACGTTGGCGTTCGTGATGAACTGTTTCGTGCCGTTCAGCACCCACTCGTCGCCGTCTTTCGTGGCTGTCGTGTCCATGTCCGAGGCGTCCGACCCCGACCCCGGTTCGGTCAACGCCCACGCACCCAGGTGTTCCCCGGTCGCTAGCGGCCGGAGCCACCGCTCTCTCTGCTCGTCGGTGCCAAACAGCTCGATCGGTTTCGAACCCAGCGAGACGTGTGCGGCATAAGAGAGGCCGATAGAGCCCGAAACACGCCCGAGTTCCTCCGTGACGAGTGCGTACATAAGCTGGTCGCCGCCCAGACCGCCGTAGTCCTCGTCGATCGGGACGCCCATCACGTCCAGATCCGCGAGCTGGTCGAATATCTCGGCGGGGAAGCGGTGGTCGTCCTCGATCTCCTGGGCGATGGGTGCGACCTCCTCGTCACAGAACTCCCGGACGGAGTCCCGTATCATCCGGTGCTCGTCGGGGAGGGTGAAGTCCATGCGCAATTCTTGCCGCGAGTCGGAATAAAGACTGTGCCGGCGGGCGGCGGCTCTGGACCGAACCGGTCCGAGTCGTGGCGCACCAGTCAATAGAGTCACAAGACACTTGTGTGACGTAACCGAGGCGACACGCATGTCCCTCCGTTCACGCCGTCGAGTGCTGCGTGCGTTCGGCCTGATCGCTGCGGGATCCCTGGCTGGCTGTCCCGGCGGAGCGACCGAGAGCGAGACGCCGCAAGCGGACGCGACCGGAACGGCGCGAGGGCCGGCGACGGCGACCGACGATGGCGTGGTCGACACACCGACTGCGACGCGGGATTCGACCGCCGAGCCGGCTGTAACCGCGACGGAAGAGCCGACGCCCACGGCCGACTCGACCGCCATCCCGGAACCGCGGGTCGGCGGGGGGCCCGGACACCAGCCCGACGCCACCTGGCCGCTCCCGGACCGGAGCGCGGCGAACGGTGCGTACAACCCGGCGGGCGCCATCTTCGAGGAGTCCCCGTCGGTCGACTGGCAGGTGACGGCGACCCGTCCCCGGGGAACCGAAGAGTACGATCCCGCGTTCCTGCACCCGGTCGTGGCCGACGGTCGAGTGTACGCCGTGAACGCGCTCCGGTACGGCCCCGACCAGCGCGCTCCGGAACGACAGCGGCTGCGAGCGTTCGACGCATCGAGCGGTGACCAGCTGTGGAGCCACGACGTCGTCGACGAAACCGGGAGAATCACAGTCCCGTCGGTACCTGCCGTCGCCGACGGGGTCGTCTTCGTGGCGGCCGGTGAGACGCTCGGAGCGGTCGACGCGGCGGACGGCTCGACGGTCTGGACGCGCTCCCAGTCCGATATCGACGTCGAGCACATCGTCCCCGCGAGTGAGCACACGTACGTCGTCGGGTACGAGACGGTGGCCGCGCTGGACGACGCGGGCGAGGAGACGTGGACGGCGTCGGTCGACGCGAACGCCAGCGCGCCGCCAGCCAGGGGGGCCGACGCTCTCTACGTGGGGACGCCCGACGGTCGTCTCGTGGCGCTGGACCCAGCGACGGGCGACAGGCGCTGGACGGAACGCGTCACCCGCGTCGCCACCGACGACTGGAGCGTCGAGTCGGTCGTGACCGCCGCCCGCGGCGCGTTCGTGCGCCTCGACAGCGGGGACGTCTGTGCCGTCGACGCGACCGGCTCACAGGTCTGGCGCGCCGGCGGCGAGTACACCAGTCTGGCGGGCGACGGGACGACCCTGTACTGCGGGACACACACCGGCTGGCTCCGTGCGCTCGACGCGGCGACCGGCGAGGTATCCTGGGAACTCGAACTCGGGACCGTCGTCGACAGCCTGACCGAATCGCCGGTCGTCGCCGGAGACCTGCTGTACGTGACTGTCGACGACGACCGGCTGGCGGCCGTCCGGACCGACGGCGGGACGGGGCTGTGGCGCCTGCAGGTGCGACTCTCGAACCTCGCGCTGGGCGAGAACGCGCTGTTCGGAACCCAGGCCGGTGACGGCATCGACACGCCCGGCGAGTTGCTGGCGCTCCGGTGACGGGGCGTCGGCCGATCCCGCGTTCGACGGAAACGCCGCCGGAGGCCGACCGAACGCCTATACCCGTGGGGAGCGTCGGATCGGCCGAATGGCGTTCAGGCGGCTCATGCGGGGGACAGTGCCCTGGCCGACGCTGGAGGGCGTGGTGCGGGAGGTGATGGACCGCTACGACATCGAGACCGCACGCGTGGAGTTCCTCGACGCCGACAACTGGCTGTCGACGCCCTGCGTCGTCAACGACCAGCTGTTCGTGAAGGTCGTCACCGAGCAGAACTCCCTCGTCCAGGCGCTCATGACGGCGGGTCGGAACCTCGGTGCGTTCTCCAGCGGCCGCGAGGGTTTTTTCGAGCGCTTCGACGCCCCGATCGAGATGGCCGAACACGAACTCGACGCAAACCGGCGGATGCGCGAACTGGGCATCAACGCGCCCGAACCAAAGGAGGCCTTCGAGTACGGGAACGTCGCGGTGATGGTGCTGGAGTACCTGCCCGACTTCCGGACGCTCGGGGACCTGTCGGCCGCCCAGGTGCGCGACCACGCTGTCGAACTGTTCACCGAACTGGAGGTGATGCACGACGCCAACCTCGCCCACGGCGACCTCCAGCGCGAGAACGTCCTCTTCGCGAACGACGAACTCTACTTCATCGACGCCACGAACGTCCGCGACGAGGCCATCGACGACGCCCGGTGGTACGACACCGCCTGCGCGCTCGGCGCACTCGAACCCATCATCGGTGCCCGCGCCGCCGTCGCCGCCGCGCTCGAAGTCCACGACGCGAGCGACCTGCTCGAGGCCCGTGAATTCCTCGACTTCGTCGCGATACGGCCCGAACACGAGTTCGACGCCGCCGCGCTCAAAGGCGAGATCGAGAAACACGCCGCCTGACCGTCACCGGTCCGGAATCCCGCGGGGAACGAAACCGGGAGACTCCCCCGGCGAAGGAGGTGGTTGCCAAGGCTTTAGGGGTCGGAACGCGGAGCGAGAGGTATGTTCCCAGGCGGCGGCGGCATGGACGACCGCAAGATGCAGCAGATGATGAAGCAGATGGGCATCGACATGCAGGAACTCGACGCCGAGGAAGTCGTCATCAGGACCCCCGACGAGGAACTGGTCTTCAGCGACGCGGACGTCCAGCGCATGGACGCCCAGGGCCAGCAGACCTACACCATCGTCGGCGAACCCGAGAGTCGTCCGCGGGGCGAGGGCGGCGATAGCGGCAGTTCGAGCACCGGCGACGACGCTGCCGACGAGGAGAGCGAACCGGTCATCGAGGAGAGCGAGGGCGACGGCGAGGCCGAAATCCCCGAGGAGGACGTCGAACTCGTCGCGAGCCAGGCAGGCGTCAGCAAGAGCGAGGCGCGCGAGGCGCTCGAAGACGCCAACGGTGAGCCGGCGGCGGCCATCAGCAGTCTGAAGTGAGCTTCCTGTTCGTCCGCGAGGACCGCGAGTACCTGCTCGCCCCCGGCGACACGCTCGAAACCGACCTCGGCGTGCTCGAAGTCCCCGAGGACGTCGCGGCGGGCGACACCGTCGGGACGCACCTGGGCGAGGAATTCACCGCACGCGCGCTCCGTGGTCCCGACCTCTTCAACCACTTCGATCGGACCGGCGCGCCGATGATGCCCCGCGATATCGGGCTCGTCATCGGCCACACGGGCGTCGGCGGTGGCGATCGGGTCCTCGACGCCGGAACCGGAACTGGCGTGCTCGCCGCGTATCTGGGGCGCTGTGGCGCGGACGTCACCACCTACGAGCGCGACCCGGAGTTCGCCGAGGTGGCCCGCGAGAACATGCGACTCGCCGGCGTCACCGACCGCGTGGACGTGCGGACGGGCGACGTCACCGCGGAACTGGACGGACTGGTCGACGACGACGACCGCGACAGTCCGGACCGATTCGACGTGCTGACACTGGACACGCAGGACGCTCCGGCGGTCGTCGCACGGGCACCCGACCTGCTGGCTGACGGGGGGTACGTCGCCGTCTACTCGCCGTTCGTCGAACAGACGCGGGAAGTCGTCGGGACGGCCCGTGAGGCTGGTCTCGGCAACGTCGAGTCATTGGAGACGATCCAGCGCGAGATGGACTTCGACGACCGGGGCTCCCGTCCGTCCACGGCGGGCGTCGGTCACACCGGCTATCTCACGTTCGCGCGCCTCGTGTAAACTACCGTCACCCAGTCACTCGTCGGCGGGGAAGCGTTCGTCGAGGAAGTCCGCGAGGAGGCGGTAGACGCGGATCTTGTGGTCGATGTCCGTCGAGGCGTGGCCCTCCTCGCCGAGTTCCTGGTACTCGAACTCCTCGCCCTCGGTCCAGCCCCGGCGTTCGACGAGGGCGTCGCGGAACGAGCGGGCCTGCGAGATGGGACACCGCGGGTCGTTGACGCCGTGGAGCATCAACAGGGGTGCCTCGATGTTCTCGACGTGGGTGATGGGACTGCGCTCGCGCCAGAGGTCGGCGTTCTCCTCGGGGTCGCCCATGTACTGGCGCAGAATCGTCTTGAAGTGAGCCATCGACTCCTCGAAGAGGGCCGGGAGGTCCGTGATGCCGATCCACGCGATGCCCGCGTCCCACAGGTCGGGGTACTGGACCAGTTGCCAGTAGGCCGAGTAGCCGCCAAAGGAGCCGCCGAAGACCGCGAGGTCGTCCTCGTCGACCCACTCTTTCCCGGCGAGCCAGCGCGCGCTGGCGGCGATGTCCGCCTGTTCCTGTCCGCCCCAGTCGTCGAAGATGGCGTTCTTGAACTCGCGACCACGACCCGTCGACCCGCGGAAGTTCGGCCAGAACACCGTGTAGCCGCGGTCGACGAGGAACTGCGTGCGCTCGTCGAAGGACTTTTTGACGTCGGCGGGCGGGCCGCCGTGGACCGCCACGACGACTGGCGAGGGACGCTCGCCGCTGTCGTAGAGGATGCCGCCGATCTCCGTCCCGTCCGTCGACTCGTAGGTGACGTATTCGGCGTCCCGGAAGACGTCGGGGTCGATGTCGCCGTACTCGGGTTCGCGGACGACCGTGGTCTCGCCGTCGTCGGGGTCGTAGCGGTAGTACGTGTTGCGCGTCGTCGCCGTGTTCGCGCCGGTGAGGACGTTCCCGTCGGGGAAGACACCGGACCGCCGGCCGCCGACGGTCCAGGCGACGCCGTCGGTGAAGGGAGTCGCGACTTCGGTCCCCTCGCGGTCGTAGACGACCAGTTGCTGGGTGCCCGCTGTCGTCCGCTCGGCGAAGACGTAGCCGTCGGGGTGGACGAAGTGTCCGCTCTCCTCGTCCGTGCCGTCGCTGAGCCACGTCACCTCGTCGGTCGCGAGGTCGTACAGCCCGACGCGCGTGCGGTCGGACTCGTTGTCCGTGAGCAAGAGCCCCTCCCCGTCGGGCGTCCAGTCGCTGACGGACGTCTCGTACCCCTCGGGGCTGACGTCGAGACGCCGGGTGACGTCCCCGTCTTCGCCTTCGCCCACATCCTCGCCCTCGCTTTCGTCTTCGCCCGATTCCCCGTCACGGCCGGGCGGGTTCCCGGCGGCTTCAGTAACGCTCGCGACGTACGTATCGCGGTTTTCCAGGTCCGCGCGTTCGTTGGTGACGTAGGCAATCTGCTCGCCGTCGGGGCTGTACTGCCCGCCGAACACCGGGCGGGCGTAGCGGGTGAGCTGTCGACTCTCGCCGCTGGCGGGGTCGTGCTCGTAGAGGTTCATCTGCGCGCCGGCGTCGCTGGCGTACAGCAGGCGCCCGTCGGGTGCGACGTCGTAGAGGATACACTGGCTGTCGTTCTCGACGACCGCGCGGACCGCGCCCTCGTCGACGTCGAACGCGCAGACGTCGTTCTGTTCGTCGCCGCCCTCGTCGCGGTGGAAGTAGACTGTCTCCCCCTCCGCGTCCCAGTCGATCGGGTACCGCGCGTTCCGCGGGACGTCACCGTCGCTGACCTGCGTCAGTTCCCCGGTATCGGGGTCCAGCAGACAGAGTTCGTTGCGCCCGCTCCCGTCGTAGTAACAGGCGATCCGCTCGCCGTCGGGGTCGAGACGCGGGTGGTGGACACTCGGGAGGCTCGCGAGTTCTTCGAGGGGCAGGGATCCGGACATTGCCCGCTGTACTGCTCGCGCGGGCTACAAAGTTATTGTGGTTTTCGATAGGACAGAATACGCTACGGTCGAAATATCGAATACCGGGTGCTTCAAACTTTCGGCGACGGCGGCACCAGCGGACAGTGGCGTGGGCAGGTGACCCGCGTCACCGAGACTGGTACGCTTTTGCCCCCGCCTGTCGCAGTGAGGGTATGCACAAACAGGCGATCCAGCAGCGCATCGTCGACAGCGGCGTGACGGCGGTCCTGCGGGGGATCGACGAGGACGACATCGTGCCCGTCGCCGAGGCGATCCACGAAGGTGGCGTGACGGCGCTCGAAGTGACCGCGGACGGCAAACGGGCCAGCGAGAAGATCGCGGCCATCGACCGCGCGCTCGAAGAGACGGACGCGATGGTCGGCGCGGGCACGGTGATGGACGCCGCCGCCGCGCGCAACGTCATCGAGGCCGGCGCGCAGTTCGTGCTCGCGCCCAACCTCAACGAGGAGGTCATCGACGTCTGCAACCGGGCGGGCGTCATCGCCGTCCCCGGCGTGATGACACCCACCGAGGCCGACCGGGCGATGGCCGCCGGCGCGGACATGCTGAAGATGTTCCCGGCCTCCACCGTCGGTCCGGGCCACATCGGCGCGCTCCGGGGCCCGCTGGGTGACATCCCCATCATGCCGACCGGTGGCGTCGACACCGACAACGTCGCCGACTACTTCGACGCCGGCGCGGTGGCCGTCGGCGCCGGGTCTGCGCTCGTCGACTACGAGGCCATCGCTGAGGAGGACTGGGACGGCGTTCGCGAATCCGCCGCGGCGTTCGTCCAGGCTGTCGAGGACGCGCGCCCCTGACCCTCTCGCTACGCGTCCGCTCCGGAGTGGCTGGTCGGCGGGCCTCGAACCGAATACCTATTCGTCCGCGAACAGGTCGTCGACAGCGCCGCGAGCAGCGAGGGCCGCATCGTCGGCGACGCGGTCGGCGTCCGCGCGACCCTCCGGAGCGTTGAGGTAGACGTCCACTTCCAGGACCCCGTCCTCGAAGGTGACGGTCACGTCGACGTCCTCGACAGCCGAGCGGTCGAACCGCGAGAAGACGACGTCTTCAGCCGCTTCGGCGGCCGTCTCGACGACCGTCTCGTCCGAAACCATTCAGTCGCCGGCGCCGGGACCGCCCGCACCGGGGCCGCCGGCACCCGGGCCGCCGCCCATGCCGCCGAGCATGTTCTGCAGTTCCGTCTGGAGCTCCTCGAACTGCTCCTGGACGCGCTCTTCCTGTTTCTGGAGCGTCTCGACGCGGAGTTCGAGGTTCTCGACTTTCTCTTCGAGGTCCTCCTCGGCGTCGTCGTAGTTCGTCTGGACGAGGAGCTCGCCGACGCTTCGGTACATCGTGCTGTCCTCGTCGATCGCGTCGAGCTCTTCGAGGGCCGTCTCCGACTCCTGGAGCTGTGTCTCGGCCTGCTGTTTCTGTGTGGCTACCTGCTGGGCCTTCTCCTGCAGGTCCTGCAGTTCCTCGAGTTTCTCCTGTGCTTCCGGCGGAAGGTTGCCCTGCATACACCCGTCTGCGTGACCCGTGGTGAAAAACCCCCGCTTTCGGTCCCGGACGGCCGGATACGTCGTTCCGAGCCCGTGAACCGCCCAGGCCGGCGAAACGGGCGTTCAGAACCGGCCCGGGACCGCTCCCGGAAACTGTCCGAGACGCGGGTACCCGTCCCCTGTGGGGACGCCCCCAGTCAGCGACAGCGGTCGTCGACGGCGGCGACGTGTTCGAGCCACTTCTCGACCGTCGGCTGTCCCCAGTAGCGGACAGTCCCCGACCGTGTATCGTAGTCGACGACACCGGCGGCGTCGAGGCGCGGGAGGTGTCGTTCCGCCAGAACCGCGACGAGTTCGTCGTGAGCCGGCGGTGGCCCCTCGGCGTCGGCCGGGCGACAACCGGCGACCAGCATCGCGAGGTCGTCGACGGACGCTGTCTCGGCACCGGTCTCGACGAAGAACCGACAGACCTCCCGGCGGCGCCAGTCCGCGAGTACCCCGAACACGTCGTCGATGAACGGGCGTGCCTCCTCGCCCGGTTCGTCGTCCCACTCGACGGCGCCGTCGGCGGCGTCTCGTGACCCTTCCTTTTCGCTCATGTCCTCTCGGTTCGTGTATCGTCGTCTGCGACTATCAACTGCCACCCTAGATACCTAGGTATCCTGTTGGCCGATTCACCTGTCTGCCGGACTGAGGGTCGTGGCCGCCGCGCCGTCCGTGGATCGGTCGGACCAGGCAACCGGGACCGGGCGGCGAGCGACACGAAGCGACACGGAACCGCCGCGCACGAGACCTGTCACGACTCGAACAGGGCTTCGAGGACGCGCCCGTGGCCCTTGCGGAGATGCTGGAGGAGCGTCGTGGAGGCGACACCCATGGAGTCGGCGAGCGTCTCGGCGTCGGTGTCACGGGGCCACTCGTAGTAGCCACTGTAGTAGGCAGCCTGGAGGATGGCCCGCTGGCGGTCGGTCAGCGTCGCGCCGATGTCGCCGTGGGTACGCCACCAGGGCACCTCCCGCGGTTCGCGCTCGCGCTTGGCGACGAGGTCGACCTCGCCGAAGCGAGCGAGCATGGCGTCGGTGATCTGGCGGACGTCGATGTCGCCGGGTGCCTCGACGAACATCGTGCCGATGCCGTCCTCGACGACCCCGCGCATCCCCTGGGCGCCGGCCTCGGCGAGATACTGGAAGACCGAGTCGCGCCAGCGCATCTCGAAGTGCGGGCCGTCGTCGGCGTCACCGCTGCCGTCGCCGATTCGGCGGATCGACTCCAGCGCGTCGAAGTCGCGTCCGATCTCGGCGCCGAGTTCGGGGTCTGCACCCTCGACGGTGAGGTAGTCTATCACGAGGCCGTCCCGTCCGAGGACGGCGTTCTCGAAGACGAACCGGCAGTCGCGCTCGGCGGTCGCGTCCATGAACGGGCCGCCGCTGGTCACCTCGAATTCGAGTTCGAGGACGCTGTCCGATTCGAGGAGCCGGCGGTGCTGGGTGGCGCTCAGCGCGAACCCGACGGCCTCGCCGAGCGTCGCGAACCCGGCCACTTCCCGCTCGCCGAAGGCGTCGGTCCGGTCGGTGTACAGCGCGAGGATACCGTGGGTCGTCGACCCGTGGGTTAGCGGGACGACCGCGACGCTCTCGAAGCCGTGGTCGAGTGCCGCCTCCCGCCAGGGTTCGAACGCGGGGTCCGCGCGGACGTTCTCGATGACCTGGACCTCGCCCGAGCGGTAGGCGGTCCCGCCGGGGCCCTGGCCGCTCTCGCTCGTGTCGACCGTGACCGTCACCGACTCCAGGTACTCGCGAATGTCGTCGCCGCCGGCCACGTGGTCGGGCGTCACCTCGCCGCTGGAGTGGTCGCGCGAGCCGACCCAGGCCGCCCGGTAGAACTCCGAGTCGACCAGCCGCTCACAGACCGTCTCCTCGATCTCCGGGCGCGTCGTCGCGTCGGTGAGCGCGCGGACGCTCTCGTGGACGAGCCCCTGGATCGCCGTGAGCCGTTCGAGTTCGGCGTGCTGGCGTTCGAGTTCGGTGACGTCGCGAGCGATCGCGACCGTCCCCTGGATCTCGCCGTCGGGGTCCCAGAGCGGCGCGGTCGTCAGACGGACTCGATGCTCGTCGTCCTCACCCGGGAACCGCTCCTCGGTGACGCGGGCCGACTCGCTCCCGAGGACAGCCTCCCTGTTGCGTTCGAGTCGGCTCGCGATCTCGTCGTTGAACACCTCGTCGGCGGTCCTGCCGCGAAGCGCGGCTCGCGTACAGCCGGCCGCCTCGAGCATCGCCTCGTTGACGACGCGGTAGCGGCCGTCGAGGCCTTTCATCGCGATCGCGTCCGGACTGCTCTCGATCACGGCGCGGAGGCGCTGTTCGCGCTCGACCAGTTCCCGCTCGCGCTCCTTGCGTTCGGTCACGTCTCTGACCGTCCCCACCACCCGGTCGGGGCCGTCCACGACCTGCTGTCGCTCGGCCTCGGTGAGCAGCCACCGGTCGGGCTCGTCGGCGAGCCGGAACTCGACCCGGAGCTGGCCGTCGGTCTCGACCGCCTCCATCGCGGCGTCGAACACCCGGTCGCGGTCCTCGGGGTGGACGAGTTCGCCGAACTCCTCGCGGGTCCGGTAGGTCGCGTCGGGGTCGACGCCCAGCAGGCGCGAGGTGATCTCGTGCCAGTAGATGCGGTTCTCGCCGACGTGCCACTCCCAGACGCCGGCGTCGGTGTGCTCCAGCGCGAGGTCGAGTCGCTCGTTCGTCGCGGCCAGTTCCCGCTCGCGCGCCTCGCGGTCGGTGACGTCGACGGCGGCCGCGATAGCACCCGTCACTTCGCCTCCGTCTTCACCTTCGCCGTCGCCGGTACGGACTGGCTCGATCGTCCCCTCGTAGGCCTGGCCGTCGATGGTGACCGTCTCCGTCACCCGTTCGCCGTCGAGCGCGCGTCGACAGCCGGCGACGACCGACTCGTGTTCCCCGGACAGTACCCCGACGTCGGCGCCGACGAGGTCGTCCCGGTCGCAGTCGAGGCGCTCGAAGTCCAGCCCGTGGACGAAGTCGATCCGCCCGTCGGCGTCGACGACCAGCATCGCGACCGGGAGCGTCTCGACGATCGTCTGCAGGCGCTCGCGGCTCTCCCGGCGTGCCGCCTCGGCCCGCGCCCGGTCGGTGACGTCGCGGACGACTGCGACCGCCCCCACCACGTCGCCGTCCCGCCGGATGGGCGCGAGGCGGTTCTCCGCGACGACCGTCCCGTCGACGGTCTCCGGTCGCGAGACGAACGACAGTTCCTCGCCCGCGAAGGCCGCGTCGAACGCGTTTTTCGTCCGCGCGAGCGTCTCCTCGTCGACGATACCGTGGTCGACGAGACAGTCGAGCGGTTCCCCGGTCACCGCGGCGGTCGGGGTCCCCGTCAGCGACTCGAACACCTCGCTGACCAGCCGGACCCGGTAGTCGGTGTCGACCGCGAACACCGCGTCCGGCGCGGCCGCCAGCGCCTCCTCGTAGACCGTCGCGTCACCCGCGGCCGCTCCGTGGGTCGTGCCGTCGCCGGCCGCTCCGTGGGTCGTGCCGTCGTCAGCCTCCTCGTCGAAGGTGAGGACCGCACCGACCGCGCCGACAGTATCGACCGTGTCCTCCCGGGTCAGCGGGCGGACGGTCGCCGTGTAGCGCCGGTCGTCGCCAGCGAACCGCCCGACAGCGGTCGTCCGTTCGCCGGTCGCTATCGCCCGCTCGACCGGGGTGTTCCCCGCCCAGTCGACGACGACCTGGACTGGGGTGTCGACGAGCGTTCCGTCGGCCACCAGGTCGGCTATCGCGTCGTTCCGGGCCCGGACGACTCCCTCGTCGTCACAGACCAGCACCGGTTCGTCGACGGCTGCGAGCAACTGGTCGACGAGCGCGTCGTCGAGGACCGCCCGCTCGCTGGCCTCGCTCACCGTCCCCTCCGTCGTCGTGTCTCCCCGTTCGTCGTCCAGCCCGCGTTCATTGGGGGCGACGTACACGGTGGGGACTCATAACTTGTGGCCCTGAGACCGGTGTGGCGACGGGCCGAGGTCAGACCGCCGCCGCGCCACAGCGTTCGGCGACGCCGACGAGCCCGGTCCAGGTGTTGAGACCGGCCCGGAGCGCGACGAGGTCGGCGGCAGTCACGGTGACGACGACCGTCGCGGCGTCGCGGTCGACGGACACGGCGGTTCGGTCGCCGTCGACGTCGCCGGCCTCCACCGCTACGGACCGCGCGACGCGAACTGCCCGCTCGGCGTCGGGATAGTCGAATTCGAGAACGGCTTCGTGGTCGTGAGACACGGGTGGACCGGCAAGCGCGGGCGCTACTCGACGCCGACGGTCTTGACGTCGCGGCTGCGCTCCTTGAGGAGGACGCGGTGGCCACAGTACGGACAGCGGACGCCGCCGTACTCGTCGAGTTCGACGTCGCGCTTGCAGCGGGAGCAGCGGTAACTCATTCGTCGTCGGCCAGTGCCGCGCGGATCGACCGGGTGACGGTGCGGCCGCCGGGCGTCTGGGGGGTGTAGGCGCCGCCGGTGAACGTGTACCCGCAGTAGCCACACTCCCAGATGCCGGTCCCGTCGCGCTCGACGCGGTCTCTCCCGCACTCGGGACAGTCGTGATCCTCGCGCATTTCGCCCTCGATCTCGGCGACGCGGCGGCGGGAGACGCGCCCGTAGCGCGCCCCGAACCGTCCGGCGCTGCCGGTTCGTCCTCGGTTGGCCATAGTGACAGTGTGTCCGGCACTGGCGCGTATAAACCCTGCGAGTCGCGAGCGCGAGGTGCGGTCGGAGTGAGCGACAACGATTTCGCTGCTACAGCGGACCTGGAAGTCGAGACGGACCGAGAATAGCTCCCTCTTGGAGATAGGAAACGGCAAAATCGCAGTTGGTCACCCCGGCTCTCCGTACGGACCGCCCGCAGACGAGCGACGCGCGCTCGCGCCTCCTCCTGTGACACGGTGTCCAAGCCGACCCGGTCAGAACCACTCGCGGGCGGGTGGGACGACCCCGAGCGACGAGGCGGCGAGGTAAAACCCGAAGGCGATAGCGAGGACGCCGAACGTGATGCTCACGGGTGTCTGTGACTGGACGATCGTAGCGCCGCCGACCCAGACGGCCACGAGGGCGATACCGAGGAGCATGAGCGTCCCGAGTACGCCGAGGATGGCGTCCTCGACGGCGTCCCGGACGACCACGTACATGGCGGCCTCGTCGAAACCAGGGTCGACGCCGCCGTCGCCGACCGGGTGGTCTTCGGCCGGGCGGTCCCCGACGGGGGAGTCGCCGTCGGGGCCGTCGTCGACGTGTCCACCGTCGCCGTCGTCAGATGGAGGGCTGTCCATACGCTCTCTTGTACGCAGGGCTACAGAAAACTGTCGCTCCGCTCGGGAGACTATCCGGGCGACCGTCGGAACCTACATCCAGAGCAACTGAGCGTGCCGCGTGCCGTCGAGGTCGAGGACGTTGGCCTCGTCGACGAAGCCGTGTTCGATGGCGAGCGCGACTGACTCGGTGCCGACGAGGTTCGCGGTGGCACACCGCGCGAGGCTGTCGACGACCTCGTCCTCGGTGGCCTCCTCGCCGTCGTAGAACTCCGGGTCGACAGTGAGAGAGACGTCGCCGTTCTCGAAGGTCTCCCCGAGCACGTCCGGGTCACAGACCGAGACCAGCACCCCCTCGTTGGTGTCGCGCTCGTTGAGCAGCATCTATTCGAGCATCTCTGCCTCGGCCTCCTGGCGGAGTTCGTCGGCCTCTTCGGCGAGTTCCTCGGCCCGGTCGTACTCGCCGAGTTCCTCCAGCGCGCGGGCTTTCTCCTCGATGACTTCGGCGTTCCGGAACCCGAGGCGGATGGCGTTGTCGAAGGCGTTGCGAGCATCCTCGGCGAGGCCGCGTTCCAGGAGGAAGAAACCGCGGTTGTACCAGCCCTGGGCGAACCGGGGGTCGACCTCGACGGCGCGTTCGGCGTGTTCGAGCGCCTGTTCGGTGCGACCCGACTCCCAGAAGGCGAACGCGAGGTTGGTCTCGGCGGTCGCGGCGTGTTCCGAGTCGTCGTCGATGTTCAGGGCCTCGCGGTAGGCGCCGATGGCTGCGTCCCACTCCTCCAGTTCGGCGTGGGCGGCCCCCTTGTTCGTCCAGGCCTCCTGTTCGACTTTCTCGTCCTCGGCGAAGCGGGCGGCCCGCTCCAGGGCCTCGGTGGCCTGCTCGTAGCGGTTGATCCCGATGTAGCTGAGCCCCACTTCGAGGAGTTGCTCGACGTCGACGTCCTCGCCGGCGAGGTTGCGCCGGTCGAGTTCGTCCGTGAGCACGCGCGAATCGACGGGGTCGACCTTGTCCGCGTCGACCTGGAACTCCGGCGGGTCGATGTCGAACCCTTCGTAGGGGTCCGAGAAACCCTGCCCGGAGGAGAACTCGTGGTCGTCCCTCTCGTCGGTCATACACCGCCGTATGCGAGCGGGAGGGTTAAGGGCTACGTCAGCGGACCGTCCCACCGGACCGACCCGACTACCAGTGTCCACCGCCGAACGCACCGACCGGCGGCTGGTCAGTACTGTCCTCGCCGTCGGCCGTGTCCTCGTCGCCACCGGCTCCGGTCGTTGCCTCGCCGCTCTCGTCGCCGTCACCGCCCCCGTGATCTCCGTCCGGCCCGTTGCCGTGGTCCGTCTCTCCGGGGGTAGTCGACTCGCCGGCCCGTCGGAAGAGTCCGGCGAGCAGACTCACGCCGAGGTAGGCGACGGCGGCGTACGCCAGCGGGTAGCCGAGGCTGTTGTCGGGGCCGTACGGCGCAGTGTACGCGGCGACCAGCCCGAGCGCTACGAGGACAACCGCGGTACAGCGGCGGAGGGTCCGCCGGAGGGCGGCGGTGTCGTCCATGCGGGCCGGTCTGCCGGCGACCGGCTAAATCTGGCGGTCGACCGCTCCCGATGTGCGTCGGCGTCGCGCCAAGCGCCACGCGTAGCGCGGGTCTCCCTCGAAAACGCTGAAGTCGCCGGCGGTCGAGACGCCGCTATGGGCAAGCGACTGTTCGTCAGCGTCGACCTCGACGGGCTGGGCGACGGGATCGCGGCCGTCCAGGAGCGGTTCGCGGACGCTCCGGGCCTCCGGTTTACCGACCCCGAACAGGCCCACGTCACGCTGAAGTTCCTCGGCGACACCGACGAGGACCGGCTGCCGCCACTCACCGACGAACTCGCGACGGCGGTCGAGGAGTCGGCAGTCGACCCCTTCGCGTTGCACGTCGCGGGGCTGGGCGTCTTCCCGAGTCTCGACTACATCAGCGTCGTCTGGGTCGGCGCCGGGGAGGGCAGCGAGAAACTGACGAGACTCCACGAGGCGGTCGAGGAGCGCACCGTCGCGATGGGGTTCGACCCCGAGGACCACGAGTTCACTCCCCACGCGACCATCGCGCGGATGGACCACGCCGGGGGCAAGGAACTCGTACAGGAACGCGTCCGCGAGGACGACCCCGTGGTCGGTCGACTGGCGGTCGAGGAAGTCAGGCTGAAAGAGAGCGTACTCGATTCGGACGGGCCGACGTACACGACCGTCGAGCGGTTCTCGCTGTGAATCCGGTCAGAGCGAGGACCGGCGTCTCGCTTCGTCAGCGGTCAGAGCGCCGGCAGGCCGCCGACTTTGACCCGCGCGACGACGTAGCCGGTCCCGCTGGGCGCCGGGCTCAACTCCATACGGGCCGTCGCGCCGGGCGCACGGTCCCGTAGTCGCTTGCTGATGCGCTCGTCCAGCGTACCGACCACCGTGTAGGTCTCGCCGTCCGGGGCCTCCACCGTCATCCGTCCCGTCCGGTCCATCGGGTCGACGATCCGGTAGGACTCGACGTCCGAAACCGGGCTCGCCTCCGCGTCCGCCTTCGCCGCAGTCGTGTTCCGCTCGGTCAGTGACATTACCAGTGTATCGACGCTTCCGGTATTTATATCTCACCACATAGGTGACGGGACTCCTAGTTCGAATATAAGGATCTTAGTATGCTACTCACACAGGGCAGACGAGTCGCCGACTGCACTCGGCTCCGGACAGTGATGCGCCGACCATCCGCTTTAGGTCTCCCAAAAACAATCAGATTAGTGATAACATTTACGGGCGGGAGAGGCGAAGTTCCGCGTATGGTATCGGGGACGCTGGCGAACCTGGGGCTGGTGTTCGTCGCGGGGTTGCTGACGGCGCTGGCGACGGGGCTGGGTGCGATGCCCTTCTTCCTGGTCAAGGAGATCGGCGACCGCTGGAACGTGGTACTGTGGGGTATCGCTTCGGGGATCATGGTCTCGGCGTCGCTGTTCGGACTCATCGGTGAGGGGCTGGCAGTCGTGGACGGGACCTTGGTCGACGCCGCCGTCACGATCGGGCCGGGGGTACTGGCGGGCGTCGGACTCGTGGTCGTCGGTCACGACGTGCTGGTCGACGCGGACGTCGACGCCAGGGACTACGAGGAGGCGGACTTCCGCAAAATGGTGCTCATCCTGGGCATTCTCACCGTCCACAGTTTCCCGGAGGGCGTCGCCGTCGGAGTCTCGTTTGCCGAACTCGGTATCGAGGACCCGGGTCTCGCCACGGTGTCGGTCGCGGGGCTGACCCTGCCCGTGCTCGCCGTCTTCATGACTGTCGCCATCTCCATCCACAACGTCCCGGAGGGGGTCGCGATCTCGATACCGCTCCGGTCGATGGGCGTCAGCGAGTGGCGGATGGTCTGGTGGGCGGTCTTCTCCAGCCTGCCCCAGCCGCTGGGTGCGGTGCTGGCCTACTACTTCGTGACGCTGGCCGAGCAGTTCCTCCCGTTCGGCTTCGGCTTCGCCGCGGGCGCGATGGTGTATCTCGTCGCGACCGAGTTCGTCCCCGAGGCACTCGACCAGGGTGAGAGTCTGCCCGGTGGCGGCCGGCGCGAACTGCTCGGCGGGATCACCGCCGGCGTGCTCGTGATGGTGCCACTGGCGTTCGTGTGAAGTATCGCTGGCGTTCGTCGTCCGTATGTGTCGGATGGTGGGGTTGGGCCGCTCGTGGCAGTCTCGACAGCCGACTACGAGGGCAGCGGGCTGTGAGGCGCCACGCGCCTCGGAAAACCGTGCTGGCCGAACGTGGCCGGCACAGACCACCACAAATGGCGAGCGAAGCGAGCCATTGCGGCGAAAAGAACACAAATTTAAGCGGTGACGCGGAACGGGAGTGTACTATGGGAAAGAAATCGAAGGCGAAGAAAAAGCGGCTGGGCAAGCTCGACAGGCAGAACAGCAGCGTGCCCTCGTGGGTCATCCTGAAGACGGACCGCGACGTGCAGCGCAACCCGAAGCGTCGCCACTGGCGGCGGAGTGACACGGACGAATGAGCGCCAGCGACTTCGAGGAGCGGGTCGTCACCGTTCCGCTACGCGACGCCGGCGCCGCCCCGAAGGGCGAGCGTGCCGACAAGGCGATGGCTCTCATCCGCGAACACCTCGCCAAGCACTTCGCCGTCGAGGAAGAGACCGTTCGCCTCGACCCCTCCATCAACGAGGCCATCTGGGCCAACGGGCGCACGAACCCGCCCCGGAAACTCCGGGTCCGCGCCGCCCGCTTCGAGGAGGAAGGCGAGAGCGTCGTCGAAGCCGAGACGGCCGAGTAAACTTGCTCCGCGCCGCGTTCTCCGGGTCGTCGTACGTCGGTGTCTTCGCACGCGCGACCGACGACTGTCTCCTCGTCCGCCCCGACGTCGACGACGACCTGCAGGCCGACCTCGGCGAGGAACTCGACGTCACGGTCGTCCCGACTACGGTCGGTGGCTCGGGGACCGTGGGCGCTCTCGCCGTCGGCAACGAGAACGGTCTCCTCGTGAGCAGCCGGGCCCGCGAGCGCGAGCGCGAGACCATCGCTGAAGAGACCGGCCTCCCCGTCACCGAACTCCCCGGTCGCATCAACGCCGCCGGGAACGTCGTCCTCGCCAACGACACCGGCGCGTACGTCCACCCCGACCTCTCCCGGGAGGCCGTCCAGGCCGTGAAAGACGGTCTCGGCGTGCCCGTCGAGCGCGGGCTCCTGGGCGGCGTCCAGACCGTGGGCACCGCGGCAGTCGCCACCGACAGCGGCGTGCTCTGTCACCCGAACGCGACCGACGAAGAACTGGACTTCCTCGAAGACCTTCTGGGTGTGCCCGCCGACATCGGCACGATCAACTACGGCGGCCCGCTGGTCGGCTCGGGACTGATCGCCAACGACGCCGGCTACGTCGTCGGTCAGGACACGACCGGTCCGGAACTGGGCCGCATCGAGGCGACGCTCGGCTACGTGGACTGACTCGGGGACCGTGGGTTTTTCTCGGCGGTTCGCTCGCCCGGGACCAACAGTGAAGTGACTCGGCGGCGTCACGTCGTCCATGGACCTCGACCGCCCGCCCCTGCTCGGATACGTGGTCGCCCTCGCCGGCCTCCTGCTGGTCCCCCACCTGCTGTCGAGAGTGCTCGGCGTCGCCATCCGAACCTGGGAGACGACCGGTTCGTGGCCGTGGTAGTTCCCCGAACTGTGGTCGGTCGGCGCGACCGTCGCCCGCGACAGTCAGCTCGTCGACTTCGTCTCGTCACTGGTCGTCCCGCTGCTGGTCTTCGGACTCGGCGTTCACCTGGGTCTCTCACGACGCGGCGCTGTCGGTGGGAAAGAAGACTCGCGACCGGACGCCCGGACTGGCGAGTAAAACGAGACCGCGACTTACTCTTCGTCGCCGAGGATCTCGGCCGGGTCGCCGTCGCCGCGGGCGACGATCCGGGCGTTGATCTGGCGGGTCTCGTCGCCGACCTCGTTGCCGCGGACGGTGACGCGCCGCCGCTCGCCGTCACGGCTCGGGTCGTAGCCCGTGCCGCCAGCGAGGAGGACCTCGGCCAGTTCCGTGCCCCGGACGTCCTCGCGCATCGGTCGGCCCGTGTCGTCGGAGCCGCCGGTGATCGCCAGGGTGAACCCCGAGAGCCCGACGGCGCCGCCGTCGACTTCCTCGCCGATCGTTCGCCCGATGAACCGGTTCGCGTCCTGTCCGTCCACGTCGACCTGGTAGGTGGTGCCGTCGTCCGGGTCGGCGACGGCGACCGTGAAGTCAGCCATACCCGCACGAACACCTCGGCGGGTAAAAAGCCCTCTTTTTCGCTTCGACGCCACGCTCGCCCACAGGCCGGGGATTCAGCGCACGTCCATCGTGAATCCCGTCTTCTCCTCGGCGTCGAACCCGGCCGACTCGTAGAAGTCGTGTTTCCACTGCTGGTCCGACCCCGTCAGGAGCATCACCTTGTAGCAGTCCCGTTCTCTGGCCCGCTCGACGGCGTACTCGACGCACTGCCTGCCGAAACCCTGCCCCCGGTAGTCCTCGTGGGTGACGACGTTCTCGACGACTGCCCAGGGCCGGGCCCCCCGCGTCAGGTTCTTCGTGACCGACAGCACGCACGTCGCGACGGGGCGACCGTCGTGTGCGACGACGACGATATCGAGCGAGTCGTCCGCGACTATCTCCGCCCACAGGTCGGCGACATCGTCTGGCCCGAGCGGTGGGTCGTCGGGATTGAGCATTCGATACAGTTCGAGCAACTCGTCGAGTTCGTCCTCACGTGCGAGTCGGGCGGTCGCCATCCTGGCTCTCACCCCTGACTGTTCGTGGCCTGGTGAAGAAGGCCGGAGTTTCCGCCCGGCCAGTGGTCGTCACAACGGGTGACAGCTCACCACACCTGCTCGACCCCGAGACACTACATCTGTTCGACGCCGACCACCGTCGAGACGCGCGCGTTCTCCTTGAGTCTGAGTCCGGCACCGCCGACCGACAGCGGGACGTGACCCAGTTCCTGCACGCGAAGCGTCGGGTGAAAGGCCCCCCGTTCCCGGACCGCGTCGCGCGTCTGGACCGTCGCGACCGTGTCCGCAGGGACGGCGAGTCTCTCGTTGTATTCGAGGAGGTACTGTCCGGCGTCGAGATGCCACCACTCGTAGTCGTCGTCCTCGTTGCGGTACTGGCGCTCGTGGGGGGCCAGGTCAGCGGGTTCGAGTTCCCCACCACCGAAGTCGACGCGCCCCGACTCGGCCACCTCGTACACTTCCGTCACTGTGAGGTCCAGCCCAAATCCTTCGGTCTGGGTCGGTTCGTGGACGATGCCGTCGACGAACGACGTGAGGTCGGTCATAGTTGTGCGAACGTGACGTCCCCGCTCGGGAAAAGCGTGGGGCTGACGGTCGGTTCACGGCCGATATCTCATATATACGCTCGACAGAACATATATACGCTCGACTCTCGAACGAGCAGTATGAGCGAGACGCCAGCGCGGGAGGGCTGGACGGGGGAGCGAACGACGTTCCAGCGGGTGTACGACCTGCTCGTCGGGACGCGGGAGTTCTCGAGCGTCGCCACGTTCGCCGAGCGGGCGGACTGTTCCGAGACGGCCGCCAGGGGGGCGCTCGACCAGCTCACGGAGATGGGGATCGCCCGGCGGCGGGAGGGGCGGCCGGCGACCTACCGGCGCAACGACTCGTACTTCGAGTGGAAACGTGTCGAGTCGCTGGCTCGCGAGCACGCCCCCGGGGAACTCCGGGCCCGCGTCGAGGACCTGGTGGACCGCGAGGCGGCGTTCCGGGAGCGATACGGCGTTCCCGACCCGGACGCGGTGACCAGCGACGACCTGCCGGACGACCACGCGGCACTCGAAGACCACTGGGACGACCTCCGGGAGTGGCGCACGGTGCGCCGGGACGTCCGGATACTCCGCGAGGCCGTCCAGCGGGCGGACCGACTCGCCGACGACGGCGCGAGAGCGTGACGCCCGACGACTCGCCCGGCGGCCCGCTCGATGTCCCGACGCTGGAACTGCTGGGACGACGGGCGGTGTCACACGGCCTCGTCGAGGAGTGGGCACTGCAACCGGACAGTATCTCCCCCCGACACCTCGAGATCCGTCTCGACTCGAAACGGTACCCGCCAGCTGTCGAGACTGCCCGACTCGACGTCGGCTGGTACGAGGGCGGCGAGTACACGGTTCACTACGTCGAATCCCGCGGCGACGACCGCTGGCAGTGTCGCTGGGACCGCCACCCCAAACCCGACGCGCCGAGCGCGCACTTTCACCCGCCGCCCGACGCCGCCTCCGAGGTCGAACCCTCCCAGATCGACGACGACCACCACCTCGGTGTCCTGTTCGCCGTGCTCGACTGGACGGCGGATCGGGTTGCGGCGCTCCACGAGGGGTAATGCTCACTCCTCGAACCCGTCTTCCCACCGGAAGACGCCGTCTCGCTGAACGACTTCGCCGTCGACTTCCAGCCGCGAGCCCTCGCCCATGTTCGTGATGAGGTCGACGTGGACGGCGCTCTCGGTGCCGGACTCGCCCTCGGGGAGGCAGGCGTCGTAGGCGCGGCCCAGCGCCAGATGCACGGTACCGGCCATCTTCTCGTCGAAGAGGATCCGTCCCGTCGGACGGTCGATCCCGCGGTTCATCCCGACGCCGAGTTCCCCCAGTTGTCGCGACCCGCCGTCGGTCTCGATGACCTCGGTCAGCACGCCCTCGCCCTGGGCCGCCTCCCAGTCGACGACGACGCCGTCTTTGAACGTCAGCCGGGCGTCCCTGACGCGCCGTCCCCGGATCGTCATCGGGACGTCGAACGTCACGACGCCCGCGGTATCGTAGGGTGCGGTGAACACCTCGCCCGAGGGAAGATTGTGCGAGTCGTAGACGACGCTCGCGGCCGAGTTGACCGCCGTCCGCCCGTCGACGAACAGCGTCAGGTCCGTGCCGTCGGCGACGATCCGGACCTCCCGCCCGTCGTCGAAGACCTCCCTGAGCTGGTCCATCTCCGCGGCCAGTGACCCCCAGTCCCGGAGCGTCGCGTCGTAGACGAAGTCACGGTAGGCCTCGTAGGCCATGCCGGCCTCCTGGGCGAGGGCGCGCGTCGGATGCAGCGTCGACACCCAGTCCGTCGCGAGTCGAGCCTCGCGGACGTTCTGGCGAGCCCGGGCGTACGCCTGCGAGCGGTCGGCCGGGACGTCGGCCGTCGCCGCGGTGTTGCGTTCCGCGCCGAGCGAGAGGACGCTGTCGGCGTGTTCGTAGAGCGCGAGTTCGTGCCCCGGGTCTGCCCCGAATTCGGCGTCGTGTGCGCGCAGATAGGCGCGGTCGACCTCCTCGGAAGCGTAGACAGTCACGGGGTTCGCGCCCCGTTCGCCCAGGGCTTCGGCGACGGCGACTGCGAGGTCGTGTGCTCCTTCCCCGACACGCACGACGACGTCGTCGCCCGCCTCGATGCGGGCGCTCCAGTCGACCAGCGTCTCGGCGTGTTCGCGAACGCGTTCGTCCATACCCACGATTCGCGACCGTGGACCAATAACGACGCGGGTGTCTGACCGGACGACAGCGGTGCCTGGTCGAGATCACCGTGACCAGCGGCTGTGGCCCCGTCCAACGCGAGGGCGGCGAGATCGAGCAGATCCGGGCGGGCGACGTGGTCTGGTTCCCGCCGGGCGAGAAACACTGGCACGGCGCAAGGCCGGACACGGCCATGTCCCACATCGCCATCCAGGAAGAGCAGGACGGCGAGGTCGTCTGTAGCCGAGCACCCCGGTCGGTTACAGCCAAGCAGCTCGGTCGCTGACGTAGCCGCTCGGTGCTCGGACGGTCACAACGCACTCGCCACGTGAATCACGTACCAGCCGAGTCTCGCCCGCGGCCCTCACAACCGGCAAAGCGACCGCTAGCCGGCGTGAGGGCACGGAAAGGGGGAACGAACTGTGGAACCAGTTGTACTGGACCGTGCCGGTTCGATAAAGTACATACAGCTATATAAAATCGTCGCGGCCGTGCGGTACCGTCGCCCGAGACGCGTCAGGTCGACTCCGTCGGTAGCATGGCGGCCTGTGGCGGGTCGGCCCCTTCTGCCTGGCAGAAGACGCTGTGGGAGACGGGTCCGTCCGCGACGATCTCGGTCCGCACCCGGTGGACGGCACACAGGTCGGTGTTCCAGTAGCTCCGCAGCACACTCCGGTCCGGGAGGGTGACCGCCACCGTGTACTCGCCGGCAGGGAAGTCGTCGCCGAGCCCGCGGCCCTCGCCCGGTCCGAGGGTGAACGACTCCTCGAAGACGGACGTCTCGTCCGCGTCGGTCACGACCACCCGGACGTCGTACGAGCGGTCGTGGCCGTTCTGGACGGTCAGTTCCATCCGATATTCGGGCGTCTCGGTCTCTCCGGGGCCGAACGAGACACACCCGGCGAGACCCATCGTGGCGACGGCGCCGACGCTCGTGAGGACAGTTCGGCGGTTCATGCCCGTCGTTCGACCCGGGCGACGGTAAACTCGGCGACGTGCGGGACCAGTCGACCATTCGACGACCGTCAAGAGATCAGAGCCGCTCGGCGAGCGTTCGGGCGGTCGCCTCGCCGACACCCTCGACGGTTTCGAGTTCGTCCCGGGACGCCGAGCGGACGTTCTCGACGCTCCCGAAACGCCGGAGGAGTCGCCGCCGGGTTTCGGGGCCGATACCGGGGACGTCGTCCAGCACTGTCGAGACGTCGTCGCGGAGCGTCCGGTGGTACTGGACGGCGAAGCGGTGGGCCTCGTCGCGCACGCGCTGGAGGAGATGGAGGTGGGGTGCGTCGTCGCCCCAGTCGAACACGCCGGTGGGCGTGACGACGAGTTCCTCTTCTTTGGCGAGTGCGACCACGGGAACCTCCCAGCCGGCCGCGGCGAGGGCGTCCTGTGCAGCGCCGAGTTGCCCCTCACCGCCGTCGACGAGCAACAGGTCGGGGTCGGGGCGTTCGTCGCGGCCCTCGACGGCGCGGTCGGCACGCCAGCGGACCAGCGCCCGCATGTTGGCGTAGTCGTCGTTTTCCTCGTCGAGTTTCTTCCGGCGGTAGTCGCTCTTTGTGGGGTCCCCGTCGACGAAGGTCACGTCGCTGCCGACCGCGGACTTCCCCTGGGCGTGGCTGACGTCGAAGCCCTCGATACGCTCGATGCGGTCGACGCGGCCGTCGACGCCGTCGAGACCGAGAGCGTCGGCCAGCGCGCGGCCCTCGTCGTCGGCGCGGTCGCGCTGGCGGGCGTTTTTCAGCGCCAGGTCCACGAGCGTCGCCTCGCGACCGGCACCCGGGACACGGAGTGCGACCCCCTCGCGGTCGAGCCAGGCCTCTAGGTCGTCGTCCTCGGGGTGATCCGAGCACAGCAACGCGTCGGGCAACTCGCGTTCGGCGTAGTACTGGGCGACGAAGGCAGCGAGAACCGCGCCGCCGCGCTCACCCTCGGGTGCATCGAGCGTGTGGCGCTCACGGTCGACGAGTTTGCCGTCCTCGCTGTGGAGGCGGGCGACCGTCGCCCGGGAGCCCTCGACGCTGACCCCGAGGACGTCGACGTGTCGCTCCCGGTCCGAGTCCTCGTGGCGACCCTCCGCGGCGACGGCCGCACTGCCCTCGCCGTGGAGCGCCCGAACCGACTCCAGGCGGTCCCGGAGGTTGGCCGCGCGCTCGAACTCCTCGTCGGCCGCCGCCCGTTCCATCTCGCGTTCGAGCGGGTCGGCCAGGATCCCGGTCTCGCCCTCGAAGAACCGCTCGACGCTCTCGACGTCGGCGAGATACGTGGGGTGGTCGATATCAGTCCCGGGGACACAGGGAGCCGAACAGAGACCGATGTCGTGGTCCAGGCAGGGGCGGTCGCGGTTGGCGAACTTGTGGTCCGAGCATCCCCGGAGGCCGTACGTCTCGCGGGCGGCCTTGACGGCAGTTTCGAGGCGGCCCTTGTCGGTGAAGGGACCGAAGACCGTCGCGCCCTCCGCGGGGTCGCGGGTCACCTCGATCCGCGGGAACTCGCCCCCGGTGAGCTGGACGAGCGGGTAGGACTTGTCGTCTTTCAGCCGGACGTTGTAGCGGGGCCGGTGGCGCTTGATGAGGTTCGCCTCGAGCAGGAGCGCCTGCGTCTCGGTGTCGGTCACCGCCACGTCGATGCGGTCGGCCCCGGCGACCATCCGCCGGATGCGCTCGCCGCGCGGGTCGACGTAGGAGCGCACCCGGTCGCGCAGGTCGACCGCCTTGCCGACGTAGCGCACCCGCTCGCCGTCGCAGAACTGGTAGACCCCGGGCTCGGTCGGGAGTTCGGCGGCGCGCTCGCGAACCGCGTCGGCGTCCATCGCTCTCCCGTATCCGCTCGGCGGATTTGAAGGCTGTGTCTGGGCCTGTTCCTGTGTCCGGGCCAGTGTCTGTCCCCGTCCCTGTGTCTGCCGGGCCGGCACTTTTTACGCTCGACGACGTACCGTGTGGTATGGTGGCAACGACCACAGCGATCGCCGCGTTCGTGATCGGCGTCCTCGCGGTCGTGATGCTCGTCATGGTGTATTTCGCGCTCGCGCCGGCGATGACTGCGAACGTCGACCAGGCGGATCCCGGGACGGAGCCGACCACGGAGGCGGCGGAGACGACCGAGACAGCCGAGTCGTCGGGCACGACCGGATAACGGTTCAGACGTTCAGGACCCGGACTCGGGGTTCGAATCCCACGCCGAGAAACCAGACAGCGTCCCCCCTTCCCACACGGCTATGTCCGCGCCGGCCGTGGGCCCGCGCATGGAGTACACGACACTCGGCAGTACGGGCACCGAAGTCAGCCAGATCTGTCTGGGCTGTATGAGCTTCAGCGAGGACGGCGAGGGCTGGAACGTCGACCGCGAGCAGGCGACGGAGATCGTCGACCGCGCGGTCGAACTCGGGGTGAACTTCTTCGACACGGCGAACGTCTACAACGCCGGCGAGTCGGAGTCGATCCTCGGCGACGCCCTCGCGGAGTACGACCGCGACCGGCAGGTCGTCGCCACGAAAGTCCGCTGGCCAGGCGCCAAGGACCACCGCAACGCCGTCGGACTCTCCCGGAAGACCATCGAGCAGGAACTCGAACACTCGCTGGACAGATTAGGGATGGACACGGTCGACCTCTACCAGATCCATCGCTGGGACGAGGACACGGCTGTCGAGCGGACGCTCGGGACCCTCGACGACGCCGTCCGGCGCGGGCAGGTCCGCTATCTCGGTGCCTCGTCGATGTGGGCCTACCAGTTCGCCGAGGCGCTACACACCAGCGACCGACTGGGTCTCGACCGCTTCGAGACGATGCAGAACCACTACAACCTCGTCTACCGCGAGGAGGAACGCGAGATGCTCCCGCTGTGTGAGCGCGAGGGGGTCGGCGCGATCCCGTGGTCGCCGCTGGCCCGTGGCTATCTCGCCCGTCCCGACGAGGAGTTCGAGACGACCGAGCGCGGTGCCAACGACGCCGAGGAGCGCCGCGACCGGATCGAGAACCACTACCGTGCGGGCGGCGGCGTCGAGACCAACGAGCGCGTCCAGGAACTCGCCGCCGAGAAGGGCGTCTCGATGGCCCAGATCTCGCTCGCGTGGCTGATCCACCAGCCCGCCGTCGACGCGCCGATCCTCGGCGTCTCCAGCGTCGACCACCTCGAAGACGCCGTCGAAGCCGTCGAGATCGACCTCTCGGCGTCGGATCTTGCCTACCTCGAAGAACCCTACGAGGCTGTCGGGATCACCGGTCACTGAGCGGCGTCACCGGACACCGAGCGCGGGCAGTCAGAGCGGGTCACCGACGTCCGGGTCGGTGCCGTGTTCGTCCACTCCGTAGCCTGTGTCGGCCGAATCAGGATTCGTCTCGTCGGAGTCGCCGCCAGGGGTGGAGTCGGAATCAGAGTCGAAATCGAACAGTGCCCGTTCCAGGTCGGCGACCGCCGCCTCGGCGTTCACGTCGTCCTCGTTGGCGGGGACGACCACGTTGTCGGGCTCGCCAGCGACCCGGACGACCACGGCGCGGTCGCGGGTCAACAGGTAGACTGCGAGGACGAACACGGCGAAGAGGACGAGGAGGGCGCCGACCGCCCGGGCGACGTCGTCGAGACGGGCGACGAGTCCCAGCAGTCGCTGCATGAGTTCGATGACGCCGCCGAGGCCGATACGACCGGCTGCGCCGGTATTCTCGAAGGCACCTGTCGGGACGAACGCGCCGAAGTCGACGAAGACGCCGACGCCGAGCAGGAGAGCGCCGAAGAGGAACGCCTGTGCGGCCTGGACGAGGAGGTGGCCCTCGCCGTCGTAGCCGGCGCTGACGTCGGCGACGTTCGGCAGGTCGACCTGGTGGTAGTTCTCCCCGCCGCGGGTCGGCGTGAACGCCAGCAGGCGGTGGCTGGTGACGACCACCCGGTTGTCGCCGACCGTGACCTCCCGGCGGATAGCCTCTCCCTCGTAGAGGAGGTCGGCGACCGAGCCGGCCCACCGCGTCCCGCGACTGCCGAGGAGACGGTCGACGAACCGGTCAAGCACGCCGCGCATACCCCCGAGTCGGCCCGACTGCTACATCAAGATTCCCCCGCAAGTATCACTCGTGGAGCGTGTCGACCGTCGGCTACAAGCGGGTGGGTCCGCTGGAAGGGGTATGGACGAGGAGACCGTGCGGTGCTGGCTGGTCGACCGCGAGACGCCCGACGAGAACCTCGTGACGCTCGTCTACGCGACGCCCGACGGGGAACGCCACTACACACAGCAACTCTCCTTCCAGCTGTTGACCCGGCGGGAGGTCACGGCAGCGCGGGATATTCCGGTCGAGAAACTCGAAGCGACGCCGAGCGACGCCGACCGCGAGCGCTACGCGACCCAGGCCCGTTCGATGGCCGAGCGTCACGACCCCGACGACCCCGTGTGACCCGGACCCGACGACCCCGGTCAGTCGAGGCAGGTCGGAGCCGGGAACGTCGACGCGGTCCCCGCGGCTGTGGATGATTGAACGCGAGCGCACCTCACCGTTGGTTCGACTGCAGTCACAGCATGGACCGGAGCGACCGGGTCTGGACGCCACACTCCTCGCGGTAGTCACACGGGGAACACTTGGCGTCGTTCCCGACGCGAGAGGGCGGGCCGTCGATGGCACGCGCGGTGCGCAGGGCGGCGCGATAGGCAGCTTTGCGTCTGGTAGTCAGCGGCACCTCGCGGACGACGCCGTGAGCAGGGTACTCGGCGATAGCCGTCTCGACCGGACGCTCGCGTTCCCAGGCCAGGGCCTTGGCGGCAGCGACCAGCCGGACGGTCTGGGGCTCCCAGACGCCGTTGGTCGGCGGGTCGCCGGTGAACACCAGCGACGGGCGGGGCGGGTCGTCGAGGACCTTGTGGGCGACGCCGCGACAGTCCTGCCCGGCGAGGTGGACCTCCCGCTCGTCGGGGTCGGCGAGCGCGTCCCAGTCGTCGAAGGTCGCCCGTGATCGCCCGAGGCGCGAGCGGTACTGCGTGGGGGTGAGCGCGACCGGTGCCCGGGCGAGTGCGTCGTCGTCGGTCAGGAGTTCGTCGTAGCGAAAGGCCAGTTCACGGACGGCCGCCACGTCCGACGGCGGGTCGTACGCCTCGGGGTCGCGCCGCCGGTAGTAGAGCTTCCGCGGGCAGTACGCCGCCGTCTCGACGTCGCGAAACGTCTCCATACTCCCCGGTGGTCCCGTCCTCCCGGATAAATCTCAGGTCCCGGGCGGAGGGGAACCGTCGAGACTCAGAAGGAGACGTCGGTCTCGATGTCCTCGGCGGCTTCCTCGAGGCCGTCCTCCTGGCCTTCGGTGAAGCGGCCTTCCAGGTCGGCGTCGGTGAGCAGTTCGTCGAACGCCTGCTGGTAGCGGTGGTTCGCCCGGCGGGTGGCGTCTTCTGCGGCGACGACGCGACGATAGCGCTCGACCGTTTCGGCGTCGACGTCCAGTTCGGCGGCCAGCGTCTCGTCGTCGGCCTCCCCGCGGCGGCGCAACGTCGCGAGGTCGAACGACGCGTCAGTGTCGGTCTCACGGAGGAGGTGGAGGTCGAGGCGGGCAGCGAACACCGTCTCGGTGGCGACTCCGAGATCGGCGCCGATCTCCTCGTCGCTCGCGTCCGCGTAGAACGCCCGGACGAGGGCGACGTACTGGTCGACTGCGAGGCCGGTGTCGAACGACTGGTTCGCGCGCAGTCGACCGACGAGGTCGCGCAACTGCTCGTCGACGTCCTCGTCGTCTCCCCCACCCACCAGCGATCCCGGGGTCTCGGCCTGGGTCTCCGTGACCGTCTCCTCCTCGGAGACGTCCATGAAGATATCTCTGAGTTCCTCGGTCTTCTCGTCCATCCTGCCACAGGATCCGGGCGCCAGCCCGTATAACACTGTCGCCCGTGAGAGGCCGTCAGCGGTGGCTACCGCGAGTACGCCCTCCGTACCGCCGGATAGTCGACGAGGAAACCCGCGAAACACGTCGACTGCACGCCCCGGCCGCTACTGGTATGCCCCGCCAGGACGAGTGTGTCACGTATGCGGGACTACTCCAACCACGCCTCGAACCGCGGGCCGGGCAGAGACGTCGAGATCACGGACATCGAGACCTGCGTCGTCCAGGGCAACTTCGAGTGGAACCTCGTCAGGGTCCACACCGACGCCGGCGTCACGGGTATCGGCGAGTCGTATCGCGGCGGTGCGGTGACGGACATCATGGAGTACATGGGTCGCTTCCTCGTCGGCGAGAACCCGCTCGACGTCGAGCGACTCTTCCGGCGGATGGTCCACGAGACGTCGGGCCACGGCGGGACGACGGGGAAGGTCGTGACGGCGGCCTCGGGCATCGAGATCGCGCTCTGGGACGTCGCCGGGAAGCTCTTCGAGTTGCCGGTCTACCAGTTACTCGGCGGGAAGTACCGCGACGAGGTCCGGATGTACTGTGACTGTCACGCCGGGGAGGCCTACGAACTCGAAGACGGCTTCCCGACTATCCACGAGGACGAGGCCTACGCGCCCGAGGCCTACGCCGACGAGGCCGAACGCGTCGCGGACATGGGCTTTTCGGCCCTGAAGTTCGACCTCGACCAGCCCTTCGACAACGACCCCGACCCCTACAACGGGCGGGTCCGCAACGAGGTGCTCGACCGGAAAGTCGAGACTGTCGAGGCCGTCCGCGAGCGCGTCGGGGACGAGATCGACCTCGCCTTCGACGTCCACTGGGACTACTCGATGGACTCGGCCAAGCGACTCGCCCGCAAACTCGAACCGTACGACCTGATGTGGCTCGAAGACCTCGTCCCACCCGAGAACATGGCGGCCCAGCGCGAACTCGCGCGGTCGACCGAGACGCCCCTCGCCACGGGTGAAAACCGCTTTCGCGTCCACGAGTTCACCGACCTGATCTACGACTTCGGCGTCGACGTGCTCACGCCGGATCCGACGACGTGCGGGGGCCTCGCCGAGTCCAAGGCCATCGCGAACCGCGCCGAGGAAAATTACATCGCCGTCTCGCCACACAACGTCTGTGGCCCCGTCGGGACGATGGCCTGCGTCCACCTCGGCGCGGCGATCCCCAACTTCGACACACTGGAGTACCACGCCCTGGAGGTCGACTGGTGGGACGACCTCCACGACCGCGACGCCGACCTCATCCAGGACGGGGTCATCGAGGTGCCCGAAGATCCGGGGCTGGGGATCGACATCGACGAGTCGGTCGCTCGCGAGCACCTCGCCGACCCGGGGACGATGTTCGGCTGAGCCGTCGGAGCGACACGATGCCGGAGCCGTCACCGTTTAGCCGTTCTCTCCCGTTTCGCGGGTATGGACGTCGCGCTGGTCACCGTCGGTGACGAACTGCTCTCGGGCGATACGGAGAACACGAACGCCACCTGGCTGGCGAGACAGCTCACCGAGCGCGGCGCGACAGTCACCCGCATGCTGACGGTCCCGGACGACCGCACGGTCATCGCCCGCTGGGTCCGTGACTTTGCGGACGCGTTCGACGCCGTGATCGTCACCGGCGGCCTCGGCGACACGCCCGACGACGTCACCCTCGAGGCCGTCGCCGACGCGCTGGGTCGGGAGATGGACGTCCAGGACGCCGTCCGCGAGCGCGTCGTCGAGAAAGCCCGTCGCTTCCGCGAGCAGGACCCCGAGTACTACGAGACCCACGACTTCGACCTGGACCCGGACGAGACGGCTGCGCTCCCGGCCGACGCGCGCCCCCTCCAGACCGAGGCCAGTTTCAATCCCGGCTGTGTCGTCGAGAACGTCTACGTCTTCCCCGGCTTCCCAGAGGAGTTGCGCGTCATGTTCGAGTCGGTGGCCGACGAGTTCGGCGGCGACGTCGTCTCCGACTCCGTCCAGACGGGGACCCCGGAGGGCGCACTCAAGGACGTCCTCGACGGCGTCCGCGACCGCTTCGACGTGGCCGTCGGGAGTTACCCGGCCCGCCGCGGGACCCCGGGACGGGTGAAGGTGACCGGCACCGACCCCGGGGAAGTCGAGCGGGCCATCGCGTGGGTCGACGAACGCGTGGCCGACCCCGAGGGGCAGTGAGTCGTCCGGTCACCGGAGTCCGCGCTCGCGTTCCCAGGCACGGACCAGCGCCGTCAGCGTCTCGTTGACCGGCACCGGATCGCTCGCCCGGTCGACGACAGCACCGTTGATGGCATCGATTTCGGTCGGTCGGCCCGCCTCGACGTCGGACCGCATCGAGGAGACGTTCGCCGCCGTCGTCTCGGCCACGTCGGTGACCCGCTCGGCGACGCGGTCGGGGTCGAGGTCGACGCCCGCGTCCCGGGCAGCAGTCGCGGTCTCGCGGGCGGCCGCCCGGGCAGTCTCGCCGGCGGGACCGTCCACGAGCGCGCCGTTCTCGACCCGTGCGAGCGCCGTCACGGCGTTGATACCGGCGTTGACCGCCAGTTTCTCCCAGAGCCGGCGGGGCATGTCGGTCGCGACCGTCGTCTCGACGCCAGCCGCACTCGCGGCCGCGCCCACTGCGTCGGCGAGTGTCGACGGTCCGCCGTCGGGTGGGCCGACCGTCACCTCGCCGACGCCGGTACAGGCGACCACACCGGGTTCGACCAGGCGCGCCCCGTACGTGCAGGTCCCCGCGAGCACCGGACAGGAGAGGTCGGCCGCCAGTCGCTCCTCGTTCCCGAGGCCGTTCTGGAGCGACCACACCGCGTCGATCCCCGTCTCCGTCCCGGTATCGCCCGTCGCCAGTCCGTCGGCTTCTGACAGCCCCTCGGTTGCCGACAGCGCATCGGCCGCTTCGGCCGTGTCACCGGCCTTGACGGTCACGAGTGCCAGGTCGAATCGGTCCGCCGGGATCGTCGTCGCGGCGGCGGGCCGGACGTCAAGCGAGATCTCCCCCTCGATCCGAAGTCCCGCCTCGCGAACCCTCGCGACGTGTGGCTCGCGGCCGACGAGCGCGACGTCGTGTGTCCGCGCGAGCAACCCTCCGAGGAGACTGCCGAGACTCCCGGCACCGAAGACGAGTATTCGCGCCCCCTCCCGCGGGATTGTCCCGTCGGTCATCGGCGAGGCTGCCGCCGTAGTGCGTCGACTCGATTCGCGAGCGGCGACACTGGAGGTCTCCCCGACACACTCTCAGTCCTCGATCCAGTAGTAGATCGCCTCGCGTTCGGCGCCACAGGCAGGACAGGTCTCGGGGATCTCGTCTATCTGGCCCATCTCGCCACACTCCCAGCAGCGCCACATCAGTTCCGCCTCGCCGGCCGCACCGGTCGAGACGTGCTCGGCCGACAGCGCCTCGATGCCCTCCTCGGTCGTCACGTAGAAGCCGTGTTCGTCGAACCCACGGACCGTGCCGAGCGCGTTCCCGTCCTCGTCGTAGACGATCTCGCCGAGGCTCACGTCGATGGTCTCGTCGGTCTCGCTCATACTCTCACCGACGCTCCCCGCGACCAAAAAGATCAGGTGATTCAGATGTTACTTCCGGCGTCACGCGAGTGTATTTACCTGAACAGTCCCGAGGGGTGGACGAACAGCGATGCCGGGACACCTCTCCGAGCGGGAACTGGTGCGGACGTTCACGGGGCGCGTCGTCGAGAGCCTGGCGGTCACCCAGGACATGGGCGCGGCGACCGTCGACTGTCGGCGCTGCGGGACGCCCCTCGCCGCCGGGGACCGCGTGACCGTCGCGCTCTCGTGCTACGAGGACCACAGCTGGGAGATGGCGGGCGTATACTGCGCCACACACGGCGTCGACACCGTCGAGGGGACGATGCGTGTCCGCGCCGAACAGCAGGCCGTCGTGACGGCCGTCCTCGAAGGCGCGGGATATCTCCCCCCGAACGGCAAGTACGAGGCCGACGCGCTGACGCTAGGTGCCGTGGAGATCGAGGACTACAGCCCGACGGCCGAGGGCTACTGACGACCGTGGACCAGTGGGGCAACCACGTCGGCGTCACACCGCGAGGGAGACGTAGACGACGGCGTAGGACAGCGACGCGACCGAGACGGCGGTGAGGGCAGTGACGACGGCCCGCCAGGTCGGGCGAGCGAGCGGTCGGGAACCCACGGCACCGACGGCTCCGACCCCGAGGACGCTGTAGACGAAGTGGTAGGAGACGTCCAGGGTGGGGGCGGGCAGGACCAGCGCGGCCGCCCCGTAGACGACGCCGACGGCCGCGGGCCGCTCGACGTGGGCGACGACGCGCCGGTCGGTCAGACGGAAGTACGCCAGCACTGCCAGCCAGACCACCGCGAGTTCGAGCCAGAACGCGCCCAGCAGGTGGAGCGTCGTGTCCCCGGAGAGGGTCACCCGCCCGGCGACGAGCGTGACGTCGAAGGGGTAGAGCAGCGCCGGCGGCGACCCGGTCACCATGTCGCCGAAGGGGTGGGTCAGCAGGCCGACCAGCGCCGCGCCGGCGGTGTGTCGCGGGGTGATGTCGTACCGGCGGGCGAGCGCGACCAGTCCGACCGCGCCGAGGGCGAACACGAGCGTGACGACGCCCGCGAGTCCCCCCGAGACGAGGGTCGCGAGCGTGACGACCCCGCCGAGGATCGCGAGCCCGGCCGACCTGTCGAGAGCTCTCGCGCGGGCGAGCAGATAGACCCCCGCGGCGGTGAGAGCGCCGACGACGAGCGAGTGGGTGACGCCGCGGTGGACCTCGTTGCCGGCCGCCCAGAACGACTCGACGGGGTCGGCCAGGTCGGCGCCCAGTACGAGTCCGACCGGCGCGTAGACGACGTCGATATCGGGGAGCGTCCCGAACAGCGCGGCCAGGACGGCGACCGCGAGGACGGTCCGGCGCTCCCAGTCGAGTCGCTCGCCCGCGAGGGCGACGAGGGCGAACGCCAGGAGGCCGTGACCGACGAACATGCGTCCACGTTCGCGTCGAGCCAGTATAAGTTTCTCGCGCCCGTTCTCACCGGTGAATCCGGGACTGGCCGCGACGGGAGGGGCGGACCGGTTTCGAACCCCGGTCCGGATCCCGGGTGTCATAGTGATTATTGTAGCGATTTACCGGTACGCGCCGGCCCCGGTGTCGGCGCGATCCGGAAATAATCTACAATAATCACTATCAGTCCTCGAACCCGAAGACTGCGCGGAGTTCGGTCTCGATCTCCTCGACGTAGCGGTCGAGTATCGCCTGGACTTTCTCGTCGTCAGCCACCACGCCGACGAGTCGGTCGAGGGGGTCCTCGGGCAACTCGACGCGGAACTGGCCGTCGCCCTCGTAGAAGGGCTCGCTCTCGTTCAGTATCTGCTGGTCGATGGCGTGGACCAGCTCGGAGTCGTAGGCGTCGTTCATCGTCTCGAACGCCTGCTTGTACGCCCGCTGGAGTTCGGTGAAGTAGTTGGCGTACTTGTCCTCGAACGCGTCGGGGTCGAAGTCGCTCATTGCCGGGTGCAGGAGGACCGCAACCAAAAGTCGCCCGCCTCGCTACGCCAGGTTGAAGAGGAAGCCGATCGTCCCGACGACGAACGTGAGCACGAGCGCCTTGCCGGCGTCCATACCCTGACTCTCGGCGAGACCGAGCCCCTGGATCGTGGCCTTCCAGCACGTCCCGACGAGACTCACGAGCAGGAGGAGCGGGGAACTGAACGAGGCCGCCCGCTGGAAGAACTCCGCGGCTGCCTGCGGGTCCGAGGGCGTCTGCCCGGCGAGGTTGAGCAGTGCGATAGCCGTCAGCGGGACGGTGACGAGTCCGACTATCTCCGCCTCGCCGACGACGGCCGCGGTCGTTCCGAACCCGCGGTTCCCGTCGGCGAACCACACGAACACGTGGAAGATGGCGGCGAGCAGGAGCCAGCCGACGAAGACGGCGAAGAAGACGCCGACGATGGCGCCGGTCACCATCGACTGCACCCGGGTACGCTCCCCGGGCGAGACGTCGATCCGTGCGATGACTCGTTGCATGAACAGCCAGAGGACGACGGCGATCGCGAGCGCCTCGACGCAGACGATGCCGGCAGCACGCGCCAGGGAGGGATGGTCGTGCCGGCGGAAGTACTCTCGGGGGGCGACGAGCGGGGTACTGGGCACACCGGGTACCGACACGCCCGCGAGGATAAGCTTTCTCACGGTCGCGGGTTTCCGCCGGTCCGGCCCGCCCCGCAACCGGTCGTTTAAGCCGCTCGCCCCGCTATCCGGAGGTATGTCAGCGCCGGACCTGGACCCGGAACAGCTCGACCGCTACTCCCGGCACATCATCATGGACGAGATCGGGCCGGCGGGCCAGGCCGCCATGCTCGACGCGTCCGTCCTGGTCGTCGGTGCCGGCGGGCTCGGCTCGCCCGTCATCCAGTACCTTGCGGCGGCGGGCGTCGGTCACCTGGGGGTCGCCGACGACGACGCCGTCGAGCGCTCGAATCTCCAGCGTCAGGTCGTCCACGGCGACGGCGACGTCGGTCGTCCCAAGGTCGACAGCGCCCGCGATTTCGTCACCACGCTCAACCCGGACGTCGACGTGACGACCCACGAACTGCGCGTCTCGGCCGACACCGTGACCGACCTCGTGGCCGACTACGACGTCGTCGTCGACGCCTCGGACAACTTCCCGACGCGGTTCCTGCTCAACGACGCCTGCGCGCTCGCCGACCTGCCCCTCTCCCACGGCGCAGTCTATCGCTTCGAGGGCCAGGTCAGTACGTTCACCGGCGGCGAGCCCTGTTACCGGTGTCTCTTCCCCGAGGCACCACCGGAGGGTGCCGTCCCCGACTGCGCGACGACGGGCGTACTCGGCGCGCTCCCCGGGACTGTCGGTGCGATACAGGCCACCGAAGTCGTCAAACTCCTCACGGGCGTCGGCGAGACCCTCGACGGTCGTCTGCTCGCCTACGACGCCGCCGACCTCTCGTTCGACGAGGTGGCCGTCCGGCCCAACCCCTCGTGTCCGGTCTGTGGCGAGGAGCCGGCCGTCACGTCGGTCCGGGACGTCGAGTACGGCGGGCGCTGTGCGGTCGGTGACTGAGAACGCCGGGAGAACGCCGGTACCCTCGGGAACAGCACCCGGCAGAGCGGTCCAGCCAGTGGGCGTCAGGACCCGAACCGCGTCTTCCCGAGGAGGACGACCACCAGGCTCCCGCCGACCGCGGGGACGAGGACGACGAGCGAACTGAGCTGGTGGCCGAGGTTCCAGGCGAGGACGTAGCCGTGGGCGAGCGCGACGACCCAGCCGACGAATCCCAGCACGACGGCACGGAACGCGCCCGAATACTCCGACCGGCGGCGACTGATGGCGACGGCAGCCAGTCCGATGGCGGGGGCGAGCCAGACGGCGACGGACCGGGACACGAACTGGTCGGGACTGCCACCCGAGAAGTGGACCGCCATCTCTGCAGGGAGAGCTGGGTAGGCGAGCAATCCGGCGACGAGGCTTCCCACGAGCGGGACGACGGCGAGCAGGTCGGCCCCGTCGAGGTCGGTCGATCCGAGCGAGACGCGCGTTCGGAGGAGGGTATTGATCGCTGACATCGCTCGGTCGGAGATACGCTGGGCGGGCCTGTAAGCCCCCGTCGCCGGTCTCAGCGCGTGAGACGCGTGTGATTTTTATATCCGGCGGCGGCACGTACCGGCATCGTGGATGGGGCGGAGGACCTCGACGCCATCGCGCAGTTGCTCGAGGACGACTGCGTCCAGCGGATACTCACGGCCACCCTGGAAGAACCCATGTCTGCGTCCGAACTGACCGAGCTCTGTGAGGCCTCGCGCGCGACGGTGTATCGACGACTCGACGACCTGAGCGAGCGCGGGCTCGTGGCCGAGCGGACCCGGCCCGATGCCGACGGCCACCACCGGACGGTCTACCGGGCGACGCTCGACCGCGTCGTCGTCGACCTCACCGACGAGGGCTTCGAGGTGACCGTCTCGACGCGGCAGTCGGCCGCCGACCGCTTTACCGACTTCGTGGAGGGACTGTGATGGTGGGCGCGTGGCTCTCGGCGCTCGACGGACTCGTCGCGGGGGTCTCGGCGCTCGGTGGGTTCACTCCCCTGCAACTCGGGGAGCTCTCGACCGCCGAACTGGTTCTGCTGGCGTCGGATTACGTCACCATCGCGCTCGCGCTCGTCATCGCCTACGTCGCTTTCCGGGGCTACGACCGCAACGACAGCCGCCCGATGCTGTTCGTCGCGCTGGGGTTCGTCCTCGCCTTCGGCGGCCCCGGCCTCGTCTTCGTCCTCTCGCTCGTCGCGCCGATCCCGGATCTTGTCGTCGGCAGCGTCACGCAGGCGGTCGAGATCCTCGGGATGCTCACGATCCTCTACGGGTTCCGTGCGCCCGCGGACTGACTGGACTCCGGCGACACTGGACTACCGGCGACGGTCGAGACTGCGGCGACAATCGCCCTCGGAGTGGCGGTCGAGCAACGTGGGTAAAACCCTCCACAAACCACTTCACTCGTCCATAAACGGTCTGTCCAGGCGACGAACTTACACGCTCCCGAGACAGTCAACGCGCCGCCAGCCCGACGCCGTCGGCGAGCAGTTCGTGCGAGCGGAGTCCGTCCTCGTGGTCGGCGACGACGTGCTGGAGCATCACCTCGTCGACGCCGACGCGCTCTGCGAGCTGTTCGAGCAGGCCTGTGAGCGTCTCCGGACTCCCGGAAACCGCTCGCGGCCACTCGTCGGCGTCGAGCGTGGCTGGCGTCGGGTCCGGAACGCCACCGAGTTCGTCGATAGCCTCCTCGACCGACGGTGTGGTGCCGACGACACCCCGCTCCATGCGCTTGTACGACGCCTCGGCGACCGCCCGGAGCCGCGCCGCGGCCTCGTCGGTCTCGGCACAGACGGCGTTGACCGCGACGATCCCCTCCGGTTCGTCGACCCCGCCCGCGAGCCGCGACGGCTGGAACTGCTCGCGATAGGTCTCGAAGGAGTGGACGGCGAACTGCGGCCGGATGAACGCCGCGAAGCAGTACGGCAGGCCGAGTTCGGCCGCGATCTCCGCACTCGACGGGCTCGACCCGAGTACCCACGGAGCGGGTGGGGCCTCGCCCGACCTCGGGATCGACAGGTCGCTGTAGGGGTGGTCGTCGGGGAAGTCGTCGTAGAGATGGGTCGCGACGGCCTCGATCTTCTCGGCGTGGTCCTCGTCGGGGTTCCCGACGTGTCGCTCGGTCCCGAGAGCGCGGTCGGCGGCCGGCGACCCGTTCGCTCGCCCGAGTCCGGCGTCGACGCGGCCGGGTGCGAGCGCGTCCAGCGCGCCGAACTGCTCGGCGACCTTGAACGGGCTGTAGTGGTTGAGCAACACCGCGCCCGACCCGAGGCGGATCGCGTCGGTCTCGGCGGCGAGGTGGCCCAGGAGTACCTCTGGCGTCGTTCCGGCGAGAATATCTCCCATGCCGTGGTGCTCGGCGACCCAGAACCGCTCGAAACCGAGCCGTTCGGCCTGTGTCGCGGTGGCGACGGTGTTCGCGTACGCCTCGGTCGCGGTGCCGTCGTCGGGAACCGGCGAGAGATCGACTGCGGAGAGGTTCACGTCCGCGTTCGGTGATCGAGGGAGAAAACGGTTCGGCTCTCGGCTCTCGTTCGGCTGGCCGGTCCGACCGTCGATTCTCACACCGCAGGATTCGGGGCCGCGTTCATATCCGTGGGCGACGAAGCTACCGTATGGTAAACCACGGACCCTTCGACGCGTTTCGCGAGGTCGAACTCGGCGGCGAGACCTACCGGATGGCGGACCTGACGGCGCTCGAGGACGCGGGGCTGTGTGACCTCGACAGCCTGCCGGTGAGCATCAGAGTGTTGCTGGAGTCGGTGCTCAGGAACGCCGACGGGGAGACGATAACCGAAGACGACGTGCGCGCGGTCGCGAGCTGGGCGCCCGACGTACCGGACGTCGAGTTGCCCTTCCAGCCCTCGCGCGTCGTGCTTCAGGACCTGACCGGCGTCCCCGCCGTCGTGGACCTGGCGGCGCTACGGTCGGCGGCCGACCGGAAGGGGATGGACCCCACCGTCGTCGAACCGGAAGTCCCGGCGGACCTTGTCATCGACCACAGCGTCCAGGTGGACTACTTCGACTCGGCGGACGCCTACGAGAAGAACGTCGAACTGGAGTACGAGCGCAACGCCGAGCGCTACCGGGCGATCAAGTGGGCCCAGAACGCCTTCGACGACTTCGAGGTCGTCCCCCCGGGAACGGGGATCGTCCACCAGGTCAACCTCGAGTACCTGGGGCGGGTCGTCCACGTCCGCGAGCGTGAGGGCAAGAACTGGCTCGTCCCGGACACGCTCGTGGGCACCGACAGCCACACGCCGATGATCGGCGGTATCGGCGTCGTCGGCTGGGGCGTCGGCGGGATCGAGGCCGAGGCCGCCCTGCTGGGCCAGCCGATCACGATGAAACTCCCCGAGGTCGTCGGGGTCAGACTCGAGGGCGAACTCCCGGAGGGCGCGACGGCGACCGACCTCGTCCTCCACGTCACCGAGCGCCTGCGGGAGGTGGGCGTCGTCGACCGCTTCGTCGAGTTCTTCGGCCCCGGCGTGTCGAGTCTCACGGTGCCCGACCGGGCGACCATCGCCAACATGGCACCCGAACAGGGCTCGACTATCAGCACCTTCCCCGTCGACGAGGCCACCCTGGAGTACCTCGAACTCACGGGGCGGGACCCCGAGCACGTCGAACTGGTCCGGGAGTATCTCGACGCCCAGGGGCTGTTCGGCGAGCAGGAACCGGAGTACACGGAGGTCGTCGAGTTCGACCTCTCCACCGTGGAGCCGAGTCTCGCCGGCCACAAGCGCCCGCAGGACCGCATCGCGCTGGGCGACGTGAAACGCAGTTTCCGGGGCCTGCTCCACGGCGAGTTCGAGGACGACCTCGACGACGACGTCGACCGCGAGGCGCTCGCGCGGTGGCTCGGCGAGGGTGGCGCGGGCGGCGCTAGCGGCGCGGGTGGGGCCGACGTCGAAACGGACGGCGGGAGCGCCGAGACCGACGGCCGGAGCGCCGAAACCGACGACGGCGTCGGGGAAGGCGTCGGGATCGAACCCGCCGACGAGGCCGAAGCCCCGCCCGACGAACCCGACCTGGCTCCGCTCACGAAGCGCGTCGAGATAGACCTCGACGGCGAGACGGTCGAGATCGGGCACGGCGACGTCGTCGTGAGTGCGATCACGAGCTGTACGAACACCTCGAACCCGTCGGTGATGATCGCCGCCGGGCTGCTCGCGAAAAACGCCGTCGAGAAGGGGCTTGACGTGCCCGACTACGTCAAGACGAGCCTCGCGCCCGGGAGCCGCGTCGTCACCGAGTACCTGGAGGGGTCGGGACTGCTCCCCTACCTCGAAGAGCTCGGGTACGCGGTCGTCGGCTACGGCTGTACCACCTGCATCGGGAACGCCGGACCGCTACCCGACCCCATCGAGCGGGCGATCGACGAACACGACCTGTGGACGACGAGCGTGCTCTCGGGCAACCGCAACTTCGAGGCACGCATCCACCCGAAGATCAGGGCGAACTACCTCGCGAGTCCACCCCTCGTGGTCGCCTTCGGCCTCGCCGGGCGCATGGACGTCGACCTCGACAGCGAACCGCTCGGGACCGACAGCGAGGGCGAACCGGTCTACCTCGCCGATATCTGGCCCGACCCCGACGAGGTCCAGGCGGCCATCCACGACAGCGTCTCGCCCGACCTCTTCGAGGAGAAGTACGCCAGCGTCTTCGAGGGCGACGAGCGCTGGGCGGCCCTCGATGCACCGACCGGCGACGTCTACGAGTGGGACGCCGAGTCGACGTACATCCGGGAACCGCCGTTCTTCCAGGACTTCCCGCTCGAAAAGCCGGGTGTCGCCGACGTCGAGGACGCCCGCTGTCTGCTGACGCTGGGCGACACCGTGACGACCGACCACATCAGCCCCGCCGGTCCGTTCGGTCCCGACCTGCCGGCCGGGCAGTGGCTCGCCGAGCGCGGCGTCGAGCCCTACGAGTTCAACACCTACGGCTCGCGGCGGGGCAACCACGAGGTGATGATGCGCGGGACCTTCGCCAACGTCCGCATCGAAAACGAACTGCTCGACGACGTCGAGGGCGGCTACACGGTCCACCACCCGACCGACGAGCAGACGACGGTCTTCGAGGCGAGCCAGCGCTACCGCGAGGACGGCACGCCGCTGGTCGTGATGGCCGGCGAGGAGTTCGGTACGGGGTCGAGTCGCGACTGGGCCGCGAAGGGGACGGACCTCCTCGGGATCCGCGCGACCATCGCGGAGAGCTACGAGCGGATCTACCGCGACAACCTCGTCGGGATGGGCGTGCTCCCCCTGCAGTTCCACGAGGGTGACTCCTGGGAGTCGCTCGGGCTGGACGGCTCGGAGGTGTTCACGATCCACGGACTGGACGACGGCCTCGACGTGATGGACGAACTGACGGTCGTGGCGGAACCCGCCGACGGGGAGGGGGAGTCCGTCGAGTTCCCCGTGACGGCCCAGGTGGGGACGCCCGCGGCCGTGACGTACGTCGAACACGGCGGCGTCCTCCACTACGTGCTCCGCCGGCTCCTCACCGGGGCGCGCTGAGGGCGGCGCGGGCCCCGGCGTCGCTACTGTATCGCCCCCGATTCCGCTCCCGATTCCGCCCCAGCATCCGTCCTGTGGGGGCGGTAGGGCCGGACCCACTCCGGGAGTTCGCAGTCGAGCGCCATCGCCCGGTTCTCGATCGAGGGGTGGGTGGCAAAGAGCGAGAAGAGGCGCCCGCGGTCGGCCTCCCACGGGACCGGCCCCGCGACGTCCTCGTCGTTGTCGCCGGTCGCGATGGCGGCGATGCGGTAGAGCGCGTCGGTGATCAGCGCCGGTGTGACGACCCCGGCCGCGTAGGCGTCGGCCAGATACTCCTCCTGGCGGTTGGCGTAGCGACTCGCCGCGAGCGCCAGCGGTTCGACGCCGAGACTCAGGAGCCCACGCACTGTGAGTCCGTACCGGTTGCGCACCGGCGCCAGCACGACGTAGAGCGCGCTGCCGGCAGTCGCGACGGCGGGGCCGCGGCCGGCGAGGACGACCAGCCAGAAGGCCCCGAACCCGATAGTCTGGGGGAGGTACTCGCGTATCGCGTCGGTGTGGATGTCGGTGCCGAAGTGGCCGAGTTCGTGGGCGAACAGCGCCCGGAGCCCCTCGGGGCCGACGACGAGGTGGAGTCGCGGGTCGACGGCGACCATGCTCCGGCCGTCGCTGTAGCCCGCGGTCACGCCGGGGACGTCCATCCGGACGACGGAAACCGCCGGCGGGCGTTTCCCGGCAGCCTGACAGGCCTCCAGAAGCGCTCGCCGGATCACCGGTGGGTCCCGCCCCGAGAGCGGCCGGCCACCCTGGTCCCGGGCGGTGAAGCGACCGCCCGACCGCCAGGACTGGACGGCGAGAACGGCGAGGAAGACGACGCCGATGCCGACGAACGCGGGCGGTGCGCCGGTCCGGACCAGGGCCCAGACGGCGACGGCCGCGGCCGCAAGGAGGCCGAGTGTGACTGTCCACACCCGGACGCGACGGCCACGGACCGACGTCGACGGCGACATTCGTGTTCGTCTCGACGCGGACGCGGCACTCACATCAATTTTGTGAAAAGAGGGGGAGAACGGATCGCGGTCGTGTCAGGCAGTCCGCTCGCGTTCGAGCAGTTCCCGGATGCGGCGAAGTTCGGCGATCACCTCGGTCGTGTCCGTCGCGTCGGCGCGAGTCACGGACGGGAGTTCGACGTCGGTGTCGTCCTCGTCCCCGCCCTCGGTCGCTGCCGGGCGCCGGTCGCGGACCTTCGCCAGGACCTGGTCTTTGACGTCCTCGTAGTCGGCGATGCCGGTGATCGTCAGTTCGGCGCCCATCTGCCCGCCGTAGCCGGCGGTGTGGACCCCCACGGAGCCACAGTCGACGAGGCGCTGGACCGGGCCCTGCGTGGCGTCGACGTTGGTGATCCGGTTGTACGGGACCGTCGTCTTGCTCCGGAAGAAGACACCGCGCCGGTAGTCAATCTCGTCGTCGGTGAGCCGGTAGTCCGCACTCCGGTAGAACGCCGGGATCCACCACGTCAGGAACGCGAACGCCGCCAGCGTCGGCACGACCAGGAGTCCGAGAACCCAGGAGGGTGCGTCCGCGAACGCGCCGAGGTACACCAGTACGCCGGCGCCCGCCGCGAGCAGGACGAACGCGACGGCCTCGTAGAGGAAGTAGTAGACTTTCAGCTTCTCGGGTTTGAACCACTCGTTTTCGGCCCTCATACGAGGAGACACGTCTTCCGGCGACGTATCTCTGCAGGATCGTTCTCACGCGGTGGTAACCGGCCGGGCCTGGGCCGAACCCGCCGGGACCGGGTCGAACCCGCCGGGACCGGGTCGAACCCGTCGGAACCGGGTCGCACCGTCACGGGGTGGGTTTCGTCCCGGCCGGATCCGCTGGCGCCTCTGGCTTCTCCCGGGATCGACCGGAGACGACGAAGCCGAGTGCCGCACCCGCGAACCCGGCGAGGACCGCACGGGCAGAGCCGACGACCACGACGACGTTGTCGTAGAGTATCACCGTGAGTGCCGGCGAGTCGGCGACGTAGGGCAGCCACGTCGGGTCACCGGTGTCGCGACTCGCTCCGCTTCGAGCACCACCGCGAACAGCGAACCGAGCACGCCGACTGCGACCAGGAGGACGGCAGCCACCGTCAGGTCAGTGGTGTGGACCGTGGTGGGGGGTCGCGGGTCCGTGGTGTGGAGTCGCCGGTCCGTGGGGGGTGGTCAGGTTCCCCTCGTCGTGGTGTGGGGCCGCCGACCCGTGATGGGACGCCGGATCGTGGTGGTCTGTCCCCGGCGCATCCGACACAGGGTGGTCGGTCCAGTCACCGTGGTGGCTGCTGTTCCAGTGATCTTCGTGGTGCTCGGTCCAGTGGCCGTCGTGGTGGTGGTCAGTCCAGTGCTCGTCGTGGTGGCTCTCCTGGTCGCCGTGCATGCCCCAGCTGTCGGAGACGTGACTGGCGGTCTCGACCGGGGTCCGTCCCGGGTCGCTCGGTCCAGCTCCCGTCACCGCGGCCGCTCCGAGGGCGACGACCGCGAGTGTCGCGAGTGCCGCGATCGTTCTCCGTCTGGTCACGTTCATGCGTCTCACTTCGTACGTAGTCGGCAGACGGAGATAACGGACGGGGCGGATTCCCGCCGGCCGGGAACTCGTCCCGACTGACCGTCCGGCGCCTCGTCGTCGGTCCCGGTCCCGAAACCGTAGGCGACGCGGGCGACGGGGACGACAGTCTTGCCGTCTACGGTGAGCGGATCGCCGTACACGCGGTCGACGTGGGCACTGTCGCCGAGTCGGTCGAGCGTGTCGCGAACCAGACCGGTGATCCCGGGCGATTCGTCGGTGTCTTTGCTGGCGGCGTCAGTCGTCGTGGTTTCTGATTCAGCGGCGGTCAGGCTGGCGGTACGCCGGCGTCGGTGCCGGACGTTTGCTCGGGGCTCCTCCGGCGGACGCGGCGGCGGTGCTCGGTCAGCGCGAGCGCGAGTGCGCCCAGTCCGAGGAGACCGACGAGGAACTCGGGGATCCACCCCACGAACGGGATCCGGACCGCGACCCCCACGACGACGAAGCCGACCAGGAGCGCGACCCAGCGGCTCTCGGCCGCGGTGTAGGACGTCAGCCACGTGCCGACCGCGATGCGACCGTAGACGGTACCGACCCACGCGAAGATGCCGAACAGCATCGCCCCGAGAATGGTCAGCGGAATGCCGATGATCGTGATCGCGGTCAACACGAGCAGTACGGGGACGGCGACGAGCAACCCGAGGCCGACGGCACCGGCGCGAGCGGGGCCCTCGACGGCGGTGTCGGCGACCCGGCGCGAGAAGCCGGGGAAGACGAGCAACAGGACCGCGCCCAGCGCGAGGTTCACCAGGAAGCCGTAGATGCCCAGCACCCAGTCGGCGAATCCCGGGACGATCGGCTCGAAGACCGGGCCGCTCAGTGACGGG
>Ga0207813_100068_pt1 | contig 87278 bp, 74 predicted proteins | sample A23E3SouthBayCA_2_FD_187730 | JGI IMG/M metagenome (GOLD analysis project Ga0207813, IMG submission 187730) | Aerobic enrichment media microbial communities from Eden Landing Ponds, California, USA - A23 E3 (4) (SPAdes) | ecosystem: Environmental > Aquatic > Marine > Unclassified | place... | reverse complement strand
ATTTCACCAGCCGATTACGAGGACCGCGACCCTGGTCGCGGGCCGAACGTGGCCGGCACAGACCACTCCAAACGTCGAACGAAGTGAGACGTTTACACCGCCCAGTGAACGTCTCTCTGACGCGTCTGTCCAGTGGAGACCCGTCGAGACACTTCGATACGAACGACCACCAGCCCGAACCAGGAGCGAAGCGATTCAATCCGCCCGTTGCGTCCGGAGACCACTCGTCCCGGTAACAGTCCGGGAAGCGACGAACGCGAGCACGACGACGAGGACGGCCAGAACGAGCGTGGTCGCCTCACCGACGACGATCGGGATACCCCAGAGGCGGCGGCTCAACACCATGTCGCCGTAACAGACGAGGGCACCGGCGGCAGCGACCGCACGGAAGCGCAGGAGTCGTGCGGGGTTGACGGCGGACTCGCTCCAGGTCAACAGGGCGACGAGCGCGGCCAGGAGCGCGAAGGAACTCGCGTAGTAGGCCGCCTGGTTGGTCGGTTCGTAGGCGAACACGTCGACGAACTCGAAGAGCACGTGGACGACGACCAGCACGATGCCGGCGCCCGCCACCTGTCGGACCCGGTCGGCGCTCGGGGCCCCGAACGTCCGCGCAGTCGCGTAGACGAGCAGCCCGAAGATGACCGTGGCGGTGGTGAAGTGAGCGGTCATGACCGTGGGGTTGAACCCGCCCGGGAACAGGCCGTCAGCGGTCGTCGTCACACCACCGAGGACGATCTGGACCGGCAGAACGGCGATCGCGGCGGTCACGCTGTAACGGATACGCCGGTCGTCCTGCCAGCGCCAGACGCCCCAGAGCCAGCCCAGCAGCAGGAAGCCGACGACCATCGCGACCAGCCGGTGGAACCACTCGAAGAAACTCGCCCAGTTGGCCGGGAACAGGCCCAGCCAGCCGTTACACAGCGGCCACCGGGTGCCACACGTGAGCCCGCCGCCGGTCGACCCAGTGTGCAACCCGAGCAGGATGAGCACGAACGTCAGTCCCGTGGTGACGCCCGCGAGCTGGCGCAAACGCCGGTTCATGGACGGCCGTTGGGTGCGGTTCGTATTGAGTCCCGGGATTCTTCCCGGACCCTGCGAATACGTCGAACGGCGAAACCGGTGTCGTCGTTTGACTGAACGCGAACCTTTTTTTCCGTTCCGGACGCCGCCTCGGTATGGGACTCGACGAGGACGCACTGGAGTATCACCGGACGGAACCGCCGGGCAAGATAGAGATCTCGACGACCAAACCGACGAACACACAGCGTGACCTGCAACTGGCCTACTCGCCGGGGGTCGCGGCGCCGTGTCGGCGCATCCACGAGAACCCCGACGACGCCTACGAGTACACGACGAAGGCCAACATGGTCGGCGTCGTCTCGAACGGGACGGCCGTCCTGGGGCTGGGGGACATCGGCGCCCAGGCCTCGAAACCCGTGATGGAGGGCAAGGGCGTCCTGTTCAAGCGTTTCGCCGACATCGACGTCTTCGACATCGAACTCGACGAACACGACACCGAGGCCTTTATCGACGCCGTCGCGGCGATGGAGCCGACGTTCGGCGGCATCAACCTGGAGGACATCAGCGCGCCGGAGTGTTTCACGATGGAGTCGGAACTCCGCGAGCGCATGGACGTCCCCGTCTTCCACGACGACCAGCACGGCACCGCCATCATCTCCGGGGCCGCGCTCATCAACGCCGCCGACCTGACGGGCAAGGCACTGGAGGACATGCACATCGTCTTCTCCGGTGCGGGGGCGAGCGCCATCGCGACCGCCCGATTCTACGTCTCGCTGGGCGCGAAAAAGGAGAACATCGTGATGTGTGACTCCTCGGGGATCATCACCGAGGAACGCGCCGAGGCTGGCGACGTCAACGAGTACAAACAGGAGTTCGCCCGGGATATTCCGGAGGGCAGTCTCGCCGACGCGATGGCAGACGCGGACGTGTTCGTGGGCCTCTCGATCGGCGGTATCGTCGACGAGGAGATGGTCCGGTCGATGAACGAGAACCCGGTCATCTTCGCGATGGCCAACCCGGACCCCGAGATCGACTACGAGACCGCCAAGGCCGCCCGCGACGATACGGTCATCATGGGTACCGGCCGATCGGACTACCCCAACCAGGTCAACAACGTCCTCGGGTTCCCCTTCATCTTCCGCGGCGCACTGGACGTCCGCGCGACCGACATCAACGAAGAGATGAAACTCGCCGCCGCCGAGGCGCTGGCCGACCTCGCACGTCAGGACGTCCCCGACGAGGTGGTCAAGGCCTACGGCGACCAGCCCCTCCAGTACGGCCCCGAGTACATCATCCCCAAACCGGTCGACCCGCGCGTCCTCTTCGAGCTGGCGCCCGCCGTCGCCAAGGCCGCCATCGAGTCCGGCGCGGCGCGCAAGGAACTCGACACCGACGCCTACGTCGAACGCCTCGAAGCCCGCCTCGGGAAGTCCCGCGAGATGATGCGCGTCGTCCTGAACAAGGCGAAAAACGACCCCAAGCGTCTCGCGCTCGCAGAGGGGACCGACGAGAAGATGATCCGCGCGGCCTTCCAGATTCAGGAACAGGGCATCGCGAACCCCGTCCTCATCGGGGAGGCCGACGAGATCGAGAAGACCACGAAACGCCTCGGCCTGGAGTTCGAGCCGGAGATCGTCGACCCGGAGAACGGCGACTACGAGGAGTACGCCGAACGCCTCCACGAACTCCGGCGGCGCAAGGGCATCACGCGCAGCGAGGCCTCCGAACTCGTCGAGAACGACACCAACTACCTCGCGAGTGTGATGGTCGAACAGGACGACGCCGACGCGATGCTCACGGGGCTCACCCACCACTACCCCTCCGCGCTGCGCCCGCCCCTGGAGGTCATCGGGACGGCACCGGACGCCGACTACGCCGCTGGCGTCTACATGCTCACGTTCCGCAATCGCGTCGTCTTCTGTGCCGACACGACGGTGAACCTCTCGCCCGAGTCCGACGTCCTCTCGGAGGTCACCAAACACACCGCGAACCTCGCGCGTGACTTCAACGTCGAACCGCGCGCCGCCCTCCTCTCGTATTCGAACTTCGGGAGCGTCGAGAACGAGGGCACCGCGAAACTCCGGGACGCCGTCGCAGACCTCCACGACGACCCCGAGGTGGACTTCCCGGTCGACGGCGAGATGCAGGCCGACACCGCCCTCGTCGAGGACATCCTGAACGGCACCTACGACTTCGCCGACCTGGAGGACCCGGCGAACGTGCTCGTCTTCCCGAACCTCGAGGCGGGCAACATCGGCTACAAACTCCTCCAGCGACTCGGCGGCGCGGAGGCCATCGGCCCGATGCTCGTCGGCATGGACAAGCCCGTCCACGTCCTCCAGCGCGGCGACGAAGTGAAAGATATCGTGAATCTGGCGGGCGTCGCGGTGGTCGACGCACAGAAACAGGAAGAGTAACGCCTCCGGTGGTCTCGCCGGTCGGACCGCACTCGAACGACCGGCCCCGGAGACGGGCCTTTTCACCTGCTCTGTTCTCGTTTTTCCAGGCGGACTGGTGGGCGCGCTATCGTTCCCGATAGCCGGGCCGGAATCGGGATATACCGCGAGTCGCCCGATCCGATCGTCATGGAGAACGCCGGTGGTATCTATCTGCTCGCAGAGGACGGACTGGTCGAACTCACCGAGGAGAGCGTCGACAGGGAGGACGCACTCCAGGGGGACCTGGCCTCGTATCCGCGATTGCTCGCGGGCGAGCAGATGGACCCGGCCAGTCCGCGCCGGTGGGCGCTCGTCGCCCGGGAGGCGGCCGTCCCGGACAAGGAGGGCGGTTCCGAGCGCTGGTCCGCCGACCACCTCTTCGTCGACCAGGACGCGATCCCGACGATCGTCGAGGTCAAACGCGGGGACGACACCAGGATCCGCCGGGAGGTCGTCGGACAGATGCTCGATTACGTCGCCCACGCCGCCTCGTACTGGGACGAGTCGGACCTCCGGTCGCGCTTCGAGGAGAGCCAGACGGCGCGGGACCGGACGCCGGAGACGGTCCTCGCGGAACTGACCGGCGACGAGGACCTGCAACCGGCCCAGTTCTGGGAGCAGGCCGAAGCCAACCTCCGGAGTGGACACGTCCGGTTGCTGTTCGTGGCCGACGAGGTCCCCCCGGAACTGCGGACCGTCGTCGAGTTCCTGAGCGACCAACTCGACCCGGCCGAGGCGTTCGCGGTCGAGGTCACGCAGTACTCGGACGGCGAGCGCGAGGCGTACGTCCCACGACTCTACGGCCACACCGACGAACCCACCAGCACGACGCGGCCGGACCACGACAGCGACGACTTCCTGGCCGACGTCGCGGACAAGCAACACGCCGGTGACCTGGACACAGCGGAGGCCCAGGCGCTCCGGGACCTCCACGAGTTCGCACACGAACGGGCGGACGACGTCGACTACGGCGGGTCCGCGAACGTCACGCTCCAGCCCGAGTGGGACGCACTCGAGGGGAGTCAGACGCTCTTCTCGGCGAACACCGGCGGCCACGTCGAGATCTGGATGCCGAACTTCAATCAGGAGGACCGCTCCTGGCCGGCGGACCTGGTCGCTGCCTGGTACGACGACGTCGCCGCGCTGGACCACGAGGGCGTCCCCGACCGCTCGGAACTTCCGGACCGGGGCTCGACCGGCAAGTTCCCGCTCGGAGCGGTCGTCGACGACGACAACCGGGCAGCGTTCCTTGACGCGTGCGAACGGTTCGTGACCGCGGTCCAGAACCACTCGGCGTGACGTCGGCCGACTGTGCCGAGTCAGACGGGCGGCGACTGTTCGGTGGAGACGACCGACCCGGACCGGTCCAGGACGACGACGAGTCCCGACCCCGCATCCGGAACGTCGACCCGGACCCGGAAGGGGTCCTCTGAGACGACCGCCTCGTGGCCGACGTGACACCACGGGAGCGTCCAGAACGGCGTCGTTCGCACGTCGACCCCCTCCTCGGCGAAGGCGGCGACGACGTCGGGGTGTGAGAGCGCTGCCGCGCCGACGGGGAACCCGTGCTGGAACCCGCAGGTGTGACAGTCACCCCGGAAGAAGTAGTCGCCGCCGGGCCGGAGTTCGGGGATGATCTCGGCTGTCACCTCGCCCCGGCACTCGGGACAGACGCCGCGTTTGACCCCCGCGACCTGCTGGTAGAGGGCGAACGCGACCCGTTCGAGGACCTCGTCGTCCGGATGCTCGTCGACGAGACTCGGCGGCACCGAGAACACCAGGCCGTGGTCGCCGCTCCCGCAGGTCAACAGGAGGTGCCCGTCCTCGTGGCACAGCGTCAGCGGGTCGCCACAGAAGAAACACTCGCCGGGGACGTCGCGTGGCCCCCACTCCCAGTCGGGGTCCAGCGCCCCCGAGGCGACCGTCGAGACGACCGTCAGCCCGACGCTCGTGATCACGTAGCCCTCCGACTCCTTCCTCACGAGCCCGTCCAGTCGGTCGAGATGGTAGTTGAAGTTGCCCTTGTCGCGAACCCCGACCGCCTCGCGGAGGTCGCTGTAGCGCAGGCAGGGGTCGACCGGCGACTCGCTGAACGCCCGCGCCAGTTCCCGGAGGATTTCGAGTCGGAGCGGGTTGTTCACGCGGTCGAACGTCTCCATCGGTCCCGACTCGCCGGCCATGTCCGGTACCTCGGACCGGCCGGACCAAAACGGTGACTGCCTGTCAGGAAGCTTGGAGTAATCGGTTGCTCCGAACGCTTACCTGTCGGCCGGACGCACTGTCCACGTGTGGAACGACGGTCCCGTGACGGGCACGGACGAGGCGACGACCCGCCTGCTGGCGGGCCAAGAGTAGCGACGTTCGACCGACAGCAACCAGCCACTCCGAGCGATGAACGAACGCGAACGCAAGCGACTCCTCGACAAGGCCCGACGCAAGTCGGGTACGATCGGCACCGAACTGCCCGAGACGGTTACCGTCCAGGGAACCGAGGTCGAACTGCGGGAGTTCGTCTTCGAGTGCACACGGCTCGACACTGTCCCCGAGGACGAGCGCGAGCGCCTCGAAGAGATGAAACGGCAACTCAAACGGGAGCGACTGGCGCGCAAACAGCGGATCGCCGAGGCCGACATCTCCTACGAGACCGGCGCGGAACTCGTCGAGAGCATCAGGGGGATCGACCGCGCGCTCACCGCACTCGAGGGGGTGGACTCGCCGTCCTACAGCACGAAACTGCGGGAAAAGCAAAAGCAAGACGCCCGGCGGCTCCTCTCGCTGGTCGAACAGTTACCTGACTGACCGGGAGGGACAGCCGACCGGCACTGCACGGCGGTCAGTCGCTCGCTTCCCCGCGGTCGGCGCGGGAGGGCGGCGGGTAGCGGTCGTCACCCGACAGGGGGTCCTCGGGGAGGACACAGCGGTCGGGTTCGCTGTTGACGTGGGCGTACTGGTCGGGTGCGTTGGCGAGGGGGTGGGCGGGGTTGTGCCCGCTCCGGATCCGCGCGGCGCGGAGTTCGCTGAAGTCACGGATGCGAGCCTGGATGCCCCGCCAGTGGAGGCCGGTGTCGTGTGGCACGGACACCCGATGTGTCGGTTCGAAACCGGCGTCACGCCCCGCGAGGACGGCGGCGTTGACGTTCCCGGCGAGGTCGTCGTGGTCGATGAGGACACCGACGCGAGCGTTCTCGGGGGCTCGTTCCGCGAGCACGTCGAGTCCCAGGTGGAGCGCCCGGTACTCTGCGACGTTGTTGTCGGGTGTACTGTTGGGGACCGAGAGTCGCGCGACGCGTTCGCCGTCCCGGGTCTCGATCACGACGCCGAGTCCGCCGTTGGGTCCGCCGTCGGCGCCACGCGGGGCTCTGTAGGAGCCGTCTGTGGCGAGATAGAAGTCCCGGTGATGTGTCCGCGGCGGGTGGGCGATGTGGGGCGTCGGTGCCTCGTCGAACAGGTCGCGCAACGTCGGCCGGCCGTAAGCGGCCATATCCCCGCTTCGAGGTCCCTCAATTTAAACATACGGGCCGACGCGAACCCTGCGACCGCTCGCCAGTCCGCAGTCGAGAGGGAGCGACTGCCCGACAGACCACAGTCACACAGGAGTTCGACCGCAGACGAAAGGTTCAGGCGCCGCCGCGCCGACGTTCGGACGTGTCCCGTTACCGGAACCTGGGTCTCTTCCTCGGGCTCGCGGCGGTCTGGGGCTCGGCGTTCATGGCGATCAAGGCCGGCCTCTCCGAGTTCCCGCCGGTGCTGTTCGCCGCACTGCGCTACGACATCGCCGGCGCCGTCATGCTCGCCTACGCCGCCGTCCGGGCCGACCAGTGGCTCCCCGACGGTCGCAGGCAGTGGGCGACAGTGGGCGTCGGCGCGGTCTTCCTGATCGCCGGCTATCACGCGTTCCTGTTCGTCGGCGAGCAGGACACGACCAGCGCGGCGGCGGCGGTCGTCGTCAGCCTCTCGCCGGTCCTGACGACGCTGTTCGCCCGGGTGTTCCTCCCCGAGGAGCGCCTGTCGGCTGCCGGGGTCGTCGTCGCACTCCTCGGTCTCGCCGGGGTAGTGGCCGTCGCCAGTCCGACCCCGTCCGACCTGCTCGCGACCGACGTCGTGGCGAACCTGCTCGTCTTTCTGGCGGCGCTGTCTTTCGCCCTCGGGAGCGTCCTGACGACGCGACTCGATTCGGGTCTCGACCACGAGACGATGGAGGCGTGGTCGATGGTCGGCGGCGCCCTGCTCATGCACGCTATCAGTCTGGGTCTGGGCGAGTCGTTCGCGGCGATCACGTGGTCGACGCGGGGGCTGCTGGCGCTTGGCTACCTCGCACTCGGGGCCAGCGCCGCCGGCTTTCTCGTCTACTTCGTCCTCCTCGAACGTCTCGGACCGATCGAGATCAACCTCGTCTCCTACGTGGCGCCGCTGTTCGCCGCCGTTACCGGGTATCTCTTCCTCGACGAGCTCGTCGACGTCTGGACCGGCGTGGGGTTCGTCCTGATATTCGCCGGGTTCGTCCTGATCAAGCGACGGGCTATCCGGCAGGAACTCCCGCGACTGACCGGTGCGCTCACGGGGCGAGAGAGCGAGTCGACCGACCGGTGAGCGAGTCGACCGACCGGTGATCGTGGACCAGTCGCCTCTCGAACAGTCAGTATCCGGCCGTAGTGGCCGAGTAATCGTCGCGGAACCCGTGGAGGCGCAGTGAACTCGGAACCTACCGCGGAGGGTCAGTCCCGGTAGTACGGGTGGCCGACGAGGAGGGCGACGACGTTCAGCCCGAGGAGGGCGAGAAACGCCGTCGCCGTGCTTTCGTTCGAGAGGCCTGTCGCCAGCAGGAGCGGGAGGTGGAGGAACGGGAGGGCGACCGCGCTCCAGAACGCCACTGCCGTGACCGGGGTCACGACGGTCTCCCTGACGCTCCCGAGGGCCGTCTCGGACTGCGATACCGTGGTCGTGAGGTCAGTTAGTCGCGCTGCCATACGGGGACACCTTCTACCCTACCCATACACTGCCGGTACCTTATACCCGCCAGAGGGTTGGCGTCATTTCACCACGTTTCACGCCCCCTCGCGTTCACAGCCAGACCTTTCACAAACCGACTAGAATCCCGTAGATGTTTTATCGACGCCTCTCAGCTGGTATCTGGTCCCGTGTTTCTACTCGTCCGGTGGAGCGCTCGGACCCACAGTCGAAAGCGTCACCGGCGGTGTTGCGGCCCGGTCTGGCCGATACGTCAGACTACCGTCAGACGGGGCCGCGGTGAGTCGCCGGTCGGACGCCGTCCAGAAACCACGGGGATCACCCCAGAACCGAGACCTCGACGGTGACCGGCCCCCCGGCAGTATCGAGGGTCACCTCGTCGACGACGTGGTCGGTGAGCCGGTCGCGCCAGGCCGCCAGCGCGCGCTGGTGACGCTCGTGGTGTCGGTCGACCGTGTACTCGGCGTCGGGGTCGGCACGGAGTTCGTCCTCCGTCTCGGCCGGCCGGGGGTAGGCCGGCGCCGACGCGTCGACCAGCGCGGTCGGGTCGATGTGGACTGCCCCGGACTCCGCATCGGCGTCGCGACCGGCGGTCGACGCCGGAACGTGGAGTCTGGCGCGCATCCGACCGCTGAACGGCGGCGTCACACGAAGGACGACTCGCTCGTCGCGCTGGTGTCGACTCTCGACCGCGGTAACGACGTCTTCGGCCGTGACCGCCACCGACCGTATCACACTCGGATCTGTACGCTCCCGACCCATCGGTCGCCATTCGGGTCCCGATACGGTAAACAGCACCGGATATAGATCGATTGACAGACTGTGGCAGGAGACCTCCCCACGTGATTTTCACGGGTGATAATTCACCAGGTGGATTTAAGACGTGTTCGGCCGGATATTCAGCAACCGGTGACCAACGTATCACGGGGCAAACGATGAGCTCGGGGACAAGCCACATCGACGAGGCGACAGTACTCGTCGTCGACGACGAGCGGGATATCGCAGACCTCTACTCGGCCTGGCTGGAGGAGAGCTACGCCGTGCGGACGGCCTACGGGGCCCGCGAGGCACTGGACCAGGCCGACGAGGCGGTCGACGTCGTGTTGCTCGACAGGCAGATGCCGGAGATGACGGGGGACGAGGTCCTCGAAGAAGTGCGCGACCGCGAACTCGACTGTCGGGTCGTCATGGTGACGGCCGTCGACCCCGACTTCGACATCGTCGACATGCCCTTCGACGACTACCTGACGAAACCCGTCATGCTGGAGGAGTTGCGTGACGCCGTCGAACGGATGCGTACGCGCGAGGACTACGACGAGAAGATGCAGGACTTCTTCGCCCTCTCGGCGAAGAAAGCGACGCTGGAAGCCCAGAAAGACCCCGTCGAGTTGCGCAACAACGAGGAGTACGAGCAACTCGACCGGGAGGTCGAACGACTCCGCCGGGAGGCCGACGACACCGTCGCGGAGATCGGCGAAAGCGACGACTTCGAGGCGATGTTCCAGGAGTTCCCCGGCGGCGCCTGAACTTTCGTCTCCTCACTCGGTCGTGATCTCCGACCCGTCACCGTTTCCAGTCCGTTTTCAGTTTCCCGCTCCCGTCGAACCGACGAGGCGGCTCTCTTGCTGCCGAGACCACAGCTTCCGCTGGGCATGACACGGTTTGGTAGGATGCCCGGGGAGGGCTCCGAACCCTCGATCTCCGCATGACCCAGGTTCGAGGCCGACGAGCCTCGGGGCGCATGCGAGCTGCCGCGCACGATAACCCTATGAGTGCGGCGCTATGTCCAGCTAAGCCACCCGGGCGCACCCTGTCGTACTGCAGTCGGGGGCTTTAACCTTCTCATCTCCGCCGACCGCGAGCGACCGGTGGCGCTCGTTTCTGTCGAGCGATCGTCGCCGCTCACCGCCGGAGAGCGGCCGATTTCGTCGGGTGCGTCAGACACGCCCTGCAGTTTTATACGTACGGACGGGAACACCTCCGGCATGGACATCCCGGACCTGGTCCAGCGGGCGCTGGGCGGCGAGGAGATCCAGGCCGGCGTCTCCCTGGGCGACGAGGACGCCGTCTGTTTCACCCCCACGCGCACGCTGGTGTACAAGGGCGAGGGGCTCATCAGCGACGAGGGCGTCGAGGAGTTCCCCCTCGACGTCGAGCGACTCTCGGTCAAGCGGAGTCGCCGCAAGACCAAGTTCCAGTTGCAGTACATCGAGGGCCCCCGTTCGTTTACCGTCCCGTCGAACCGCGGCGAGGACGTCCTCGAACACCTCCTCGAGGGGATCTTCCGCGTCGAGTCGGTCGTCGGCCCCGACGAGTCGGTCGTCGGCGTCTACCTGTTCAGCGAACTCACGCTCGTCGTCACCGACGGGCGGGTCGTCAAACACATCGGCGAGGCGGTCTGGGACGAGGACTTCGAGGTCTACGACTTCGCCGACGTCACGGGGCTGGAGTTCGAGCGCACCAGCGTCGCGACGAGTATCGTCCTCGAAGTCGACGGCTACCCCCAGCGGGTGAAAGTTCCCAGCGACAACGGCCCGATCGTCCGCCAGACCCTCGAGAACGCCCTGTTCGACTTCCACGACGTCGACTCGCTGGAGGAACTCAACCGCGTCCTCGGTCCGGACGACGACGAGAGCGACGACACCGGCGGAGCCGACGCGGCTGGCGAGGCCGACGACCTGACGCTCGGGTCGGGCATCGACCCGCTGGTCACCGACAGTGACAGCGACCCCGCGAAAGGCGTCGAGGACCCCTTCGCCGCGGGGGCGGACGAAGAGACCGTCGACGAGGGGTCGCCGCTGGCAGAGCCCGCACTCGAACCCTCGACCGGGGACGACGCGGCGACAGCCGACGACACGACCGCGACAGACGACACGACGGGGGACCGTGACGACCCGCTGGCGGGCGCGGCAGTGTCGCCCGCTCCGGACGACGGTGGAGCCGACGAGGAGACTGCGGAGGACGGGAACCGGGACGGCGGGGACGCGGTCGCGGCCACCGGGGCGGCAGACGCGGAAAGCGAGAGCGAGACAGGACTGGGCAGGGACCGGACCGGGGAGGCAAGCGACGCGGCGGACGTCGCCACTCGCGAGGAGGTCGAGGCCGTCGCCGACCGACTGGAGGAACTGACCGACGCGGTCGACCGCCAGAACGAACTCCTCAAGCGCCAGCACCGCGCCATGAAACAGCTCGTCGAGCGCCTCGACGAGTAGGTCGATCGGGGTCTGACCCGAAGTGTGATGGCAGAACGCGCTTCGGCGACAGCACTGCCCGCGACGTGAGACGACGAACGCCCTACTCGACCTCGATCCGTGTCCCGGGCGGGTCCTCGCCTTCCAGGACCGGGAGGCGGACTTCGAGGAGGTCGTCACCGTAGGAGGCGGTGATCGCGTCGCCGTCGATCCGGTGGGGGAGACTCAGGTGTCGGTTGTAGACGCGTGTCGAGCCGTCAGCGCCGCGTGAGGCCGAGACGTGGAGTCGACCGTCGTGCCAGCGCACGTCGACGTCCCCGGGTTCGTAGTCGGGGAGGTCGATACACACCTCGTAGGCGTCGTCGGTGCGGTACAGTTCGACTTCGTGGTCCGGGACGTGACGGGTCATGGTGCTCACGCCCGGACCTACGCGCGGGGCGTATTTCAATCGCGACGGGGGTTCCCGCGTGCCGGGAGTCTTCGATTCGCTTTAACCGGAGGCTACCCATCCGTCGAGTAGCGACCGATGTACGACGACATCCTCTTTCCGACCGACGACAGCGTCTCGACGGAGGCGACGACCGAACACGCCCGCGAGATCGCCCGTGAGCGCGACGCGACTGTCCACGTCCTCTACGTCATCGACGACCGCTCGTTTCTCACCCTCGACGACGAGGTCCAGTCCGAGGTACTCGACGAACTCCGGGCCGACGGGGAAGCCGCGACCGACGCCGTCGCCACCGAACTCGAAGCCGACGGCATCGACGTGAAGACCGCGCTCGCTCGCGGCGACCCCGCGGAGGAGATCCTCGCCTACGCCGAGAACGTCGGCGTCGACCTCGTCACGATGGGTACCCGTGGCGACGACTACACCGAGAACATGCTCGGCAGCACCGCCCAGACCGTCGTCTCCGGGTCGCCAGTCCCCGTGTTGACAGTCCCGCTTACCGACGAGTGACGGACGCTCCCCCGCAATGGCTCCGGTCTCCCGTGGCAGTCGCCGACACACCTGTCGGACTCACGACAACGGTTATGGTCCCCTCTGGCGAAGAGTGAGTTGAATGAAGACGGGCGACGAAACGAGGGGGGACTGACGTGCCCAACCCCTACGAGATCAGGCCGGTGACGGCCGCCGACCGGGACCGCTGGCAGTCCGTCGTCGCGGCTCACCCGTCGGCGACCGTCTTTCACACCTGGGCGTGGCTGACCGCGGTCGACGCCGCCTTCGGCTACGACCCCGACCACTACCTCGTCTACGAGACGGGCGGCTCCGATCCCGTCGGCGCAGTTCCCGGATTCTCCATCGCGGGGCTCGACGGGCGGACGGTCGTCAACCCCTTCTGCGAGTACGGCTTCCCGCTGCTCGACGCGGACGCGGACGTCGACCCGGTGGCGGTCCTCCGGGCGCTCGCGGCCGACGTCGGCCCGCTGGGCGCGCGGGTGCTCAAAGACGCCGGCTGGACCGGCAACCGGGCGTACAATGCCGCCGGCTACGGTGCCGTTCGGACGGGCGAGGTGATCCGACTCGACACCGACCGGCCCTTCGAGGAGGTCCGCGAGCGGTCGTTCACCGGGGAGACGCGGCGCTGTCTCCGCTCGGCGAGAGATGGCGGCGTGACCGTCCGTCCGGCGTCCGTCGAAGAGTACTATCCGCTGTACCTGGCCACGATGGAGCGACTGGGGAGCCCGCAGTTCCCCGAGCGGTTCTTCCGGGACCTGGCGGGCGAACTCGCCGACGACCTGCTCGTGCTGGTCGCGGAGCTCGGGGGCGAAGACACAGACGACGACCCCATCGGCGGCATCCTGGCGCTCGATTACGACGGCGTCCGGATGATCTGGTCGAACGCTTCGCGGCGGGACGCCTGGGACCTCCATCCCAACCACCGCCTCTACGCCGCCACCATCGAGGACGCCTGCGAGACCGGCATCGAGGTGGTCGACTTCGGCCGTTCGCGCCCGGAATCGGGCGTCCACGACTTCAAACAGGGGTTCGGCGGGCAACCCTCGCCGCTGGCGAGTTTCGTCACGCCGCCCCACCGCTCGGGGCGAGCATCGCTCGAAGGATACGGGAAAGCCGCGGCGGTCGCCGAGCGGTTCAGCCCCGTCTTCACCCACCCCGCGGTCGGCCCGCGGCTCAAGCGATTCATCCACGAATGACGCGACACCGAACCACGAAACGCGACCGACGGACGACACGACACAGATGATACGCAAACGACTCCGGGAACTGGTGCTGGTACTGTTGCTCGTCGCGGTGGTTGCCTACTACCGGCGACGCGAGAAGACGGTCCGCGAGAGCCTGACGCTCAGTCAGGGCTGGGCTGCCGACGGGAGTGACTCCGGGGCCACACCGGAGTCGGCGACGGCGACCGACCCGTCGGCGCTGACCCGCGCGGCGAGCGTCCTCGACGCCAGCCCCGAGGAAGTCCCCGAGCGCGTCGAGGCGCTCGACAGGAAAGTACGCGAGCTGACCACCGACCTGGAGAAAGCCCGGAGGGGCTGGGCCGACCGCTGGTGGGACGCGCGAACGAGCGAGCCGCCGAACGCCGAGGAAGCCCACGTCACGGTCGTCGACCTGCCCGACGGGACGCTGGCCGACGCCGAGGCGCTCGCGAAAGCCGCACTCGACGACGCACTCGGGATCACGATCGTCACTGCCGGCGGCGACGGCACGCTCGCTGTCGCGGTCGGCGCGGACGTCGAGGGCGAGACGGCCGGCGACGTTGCACGCGAGGTCGCCACCGCCGCCGGTGGAGGTGCGGGTGGCGGTCCGGACTTCGCGACGGGCGGCGGGGAGGCCGACCGACTCCCCGACGCCGCACGCGAGGTGCGCGACCGCCTCGCCGACGACGGCTTCGCGACGTAGATGACGGATCCGGGATCCGCCGAGAGAAACGGGAACGGGCCGGCACCCATCGCGATCTACCTCCCGGAACTCACGCCCGGCGGTGCCCAGCGAGTGACGGTCGACCTCGCCAACGGTCTCGCCGAACGCGGCCACGAGGTCCACCTCCTGTGTTCCTATCCCGGCGGACAGCTCCGCCCGGAAGTCGGAGAGCGCGTGCGGGTCGTCGACTTCGACACGCCCGTCGTGCCGGGACTCGGCATCGTCGCGAGCGTCCCCGCCATCGCGAGCTATCTCCGGCGGGTTCGTCCCCGGGTCCTCTTCGCGGCGATGACCTACGCGAACGTCGTCGCGGCCGTCGCGACGCGGTGCTCGCTGTCGGGGACGCCCGTCGCACTCGTCGAACACACCACGGTCGGCATGGAGACCGGCGGGAAGCGCGACCTCACGACGAATCTCGCGCGCTGGGTCTACCCGCTGGCCGACCGCGTCGTCGCCGTCTCCGAAGGGGTCGCCGAGAGCGTCCGTCGACGGACCGGCGTCGATCCGGCGGACGTCGTCGTCCTGCACAACCCGGTCCCTGTCGACGACATCAGACAGCGGGCCGCCGAACCCGTCGAGGAGTCGGTCGCCGGGTCGTGGCTCTCCGACTCCGACATCGACGTCGTCCTCTGGGTCGGGCGGCTCGCCCCCGAGAAGGACCTGGAGACGCTGGTGGCGGCCTTCGACGCGCTCCACGCAGAGCGCCCCGAGACGCGCCTGGTCCTCGCCGGGACGGGACCGGAACGCGACCGGATCGGCGCGCTGGTCGATAGGCGGGGACTCTCCGACGTCGTCCGGTTTCCCGGCTACGTCGACCCGGCGCCGTACATGGCTCGCGCGTCGGTCTTCGCGCTCTCCTCGATTTACGAGGGGCTTCCGACAGTGCTGGTCGAGGCACTCGCCGTCGGCTGTCCGGTCGTCTCGACCGACTGTCCGAGCGGTCCACGGGAGATCCTCGACGACGGCGAGTTCGGCCGACTAGTCACCGTCGGAGACAGTGCAGCGTTCGCTACGGCGCTCGCCGACGCGCTCGACGAGGACGTGGACGCCGAGCGGCTTCGGGGACGAGCCGACACCTTCGCCAGCGACCGCGTCCTCGACGAGTACGAAGCGTTCGTGGACGATCTGTCCGGATAGTGCGTGTCACGGACGCGTTCACTCTCCGATCACGTCGGCGACGAGCCCCTGAAGATGGTCAGTGTCGACGACCATCGCGTCCTCACGGGTCGGATACACGGCCCACTCGTAGTCGAATCCCAGCTGTCGGGCGAGACAGAAGTAGTAGGGTTCGACGTGGTTCCCGGGAAATAGTTCGACGACCGTCGCGTCCGAGGCGTGGAGAGTGTTCACGAGGCCGGCGCCGTGGGGCGAGACGACGGTGTCGGCGCCGACGAACAGCCGGATCTGGTCTTCGAGCGGGAGTTCGGTGAGCGTGAACGACTCGAAACCCATCGGTTCGAGCACGTCCATAATCCCGTCTTCGTTGGCGACCGGCCGGAACTTCGTGTCCTCGCGCGAGAGGAAGACCCGGGCGGGAAAGTCACCGCCGTCGACGTCGGGGACGTTCGACTGCATCCGGGCGGCGAGCCACCGCAGGTCGCCGGGCGCGGGGTTGAAGTCGTCGGCGAAGCGGCTGTCGTGGGCCGCGATATAGCGGTTGCGGTGCAACGGGACGACCAGCCGGTCGACACGACCCTCGCTGGCGGTCCACTCGCGAACCGGGCCGTCCCAGCCCGCGAGTCGAAGCGTCGCCAGCAGCCAGTCCGGCGGGTCCGGTTCGACCAGCAGCGTCGGCTCGCGACCGGTCGCGGCCTCGTAGCGCTCCAGCAGTCGCACTTTCGGCAGGAACTCCGTCGTCCAGTGGTAGTAGTTGCGCCAGTACGGGACGAACACCGCTGCCACCTCCAGTGACGCCGGACCGTCACCTGTTCGATGTCCGGTCGTCACCTGCTCGGTCCCGGTTTCGGCGGCTTCAGCGGAGCGGCGGGCCTCGTCGTGAGTCGCGGACCGGTCCGTCTCACCGGCGAGCGACGTCGCGTTCCCCTCGACCGCCGCCGGGCGCCGCGCCCGCCGGTCGGAATCGTCGGGCAGTGACTGCCGGCCGTCGAGGACGGCGCGATACACCCGGTAGGCCGCGAGGTGTGACCGGTCGGCTGCGAGGTCGTCGTAGAGGTCGCGCAACTCGAAGTAGAGGTACATCTCGCTGGCGCTGGCCGTCTCCAGGACGACCTCGCCGTCGACGAGCGCGAAGGCGTCCGGCCCCAGCAATCGTGCGTCGCGCACCTCACAGACGAACGGGCGCTCGGGGCGGTAGGTACCGGTTTTCTCGGCCAGCGGCCCTGGCAAGCTCTCTCGCTCCGGGTGGTCGATAGTGAACGGGTCCGCCTCGCCAGCGTACCAGAGCGCGTCGAGGGCCGCCGTTCGCTCGGTGAGCGCCGTGCGGTCGAGCAGGCGGTCCCTGACCGGCCCGACGAGCAGCCGCCAGCGGAGTCGCTCGCCGACGAGATCCTCGCGGACGAACCGCGGTGCCCGCGCGAGCATCCGTCGGAAGCCACCCTCACGGTAGCCGTGCCGGAGGACGTCCGCTACCCAGCCCAGCGACGACCGCCGCGACCCCGAAGCCTCAGGCCCCGCCATCGACCCCTGTCCCCCCCACTCGGGATTCGTTCCCTCGCTCCGTTCCGGCCTCACCGGCTGCCTCGACCGCCGCCGGGTCCCACTCGCAGGTGACGTCGTAGGCTGCCTCGCCCACCGTCGACACCGTGACAGTCACCGGGGAGTCGAGGCCGAGGGCGAAGCCGACGCCGAGAAACGACGCGACCGGGTGGTCGAAGCGGTCGACCGCGCCAAAGCGCGCGTTCTCGACCGTGACCGTCGCCCGCCCGTCGGCTGCGTCGACCGCCGGGTCCACGGCGTCTGCGAGTTCCAGCCCGGCGACGGCGCCGGTCGAGATCTGGTCGCCGAGGTCGACCGGGTCCGCCGCCAGATCGTTCGTCGTCACGCCCTCGAAGGCGTCGAACAGCGCCGCCCCGGTCGGATAGACGGTGATGCCGGACGCGCCACCGCCGCTACTGGCACCACCAGCGCTACCGGCGCCATCAGCGCCACTGGCGCGAACCCGGTCGGCGGCCGCGCCGCCCCTCTCGGGGTCCAGCCCGCGCTCGTCGGTCCCGAAGACCGGGCGGCGAGCGACGGTTTCGGACAGGGGTCCGTCGTTAACCCGGGTCGCACCCGGGACCGCGAGGTAGGCGGGCGCGAACCCCTCGGGGGCCGTCTCTGCCGGGACGTAGACACGCCGGTCGCCGAGGTCGAGATCGCGCGCGAGCGCCTCGCCCGTCTCGGCGAGGGCGGCGTAGACGCGCTCCGGCGGGTCCACGTCCGCAGTGGCTCCCGGGCGGATCCAGTAGGCGAGGACGGCACCGAACAGTCCGGCGCCCGCGAAGGCGACGAGTATCTCCCTGAGGTCGTCCGTCGGCGCGTACACCGCCCCGGCTCCGGCCGCGACGCCGAGGACGAACAGCCCGAGACCGGTCAGCCGGTAGCGCCGACTGGCCGACCCGTCCGCTGGCGCGCCGGTCGCGCTACTTGCCAACACCGCCCCCACGTCATCCGCCCCCGGAGCGACGCACCGCGATTCCGAGACGTTGCATTGACGCAACCGTCCACCGCGAGCGGTTAATATCTGCCGACCGGACGGGATTTTCGTCAGTCGACGCTGTTCGACGTGGGGTCCACGTCAGTCGGCGTCGAGGCCGGATCGAACTCGAAGGCACCCAGGTCGGGCGCGTCGCCGCGATAGGAGACGCCCACGTCGACGCCGGCGTCGACCGCCGGGCTGTCCGCCGAGAGGTGCAGGTAGTCGTCGTCGTCGCGGTCGGTGCTCGCGAACCCGGGGTCGTCGATGCCCAGGTCCCAGGCGTTGGCCGCGCTGTCGACGAACGGGGAGAGCTGTACGTCGCCGCCAGCGTGCAGGTTGTTCCGGAGGCGGTGGGCGGGACACGAGGGGTCGGCGACGTCGAAGTGACACCCCAGCCGGAAGGCGACGGGGTTGCGCCAGGCGGTGCAGTTGTAGAGCGTGACCGGCCGGGTCGCACCGTTGTCGTCGAATCCCCGTACCCGGTTGTCGAAGGCGACACACCGTCGGACGACGCTGTCACCGCTCGCGTCACCGCCACCGAGTTTGAACCCGTTGCCGTCACCCGCCGCGTTGCCGTCGGGGTCGTAACCGTTGTCGTACGACCAGCACCGCCGCACCGTCTCCCCGGTGGTCTCCCAGAGGTCGATCCCGTCGTCGGAGTTGCCCCGGGCGACGCAGGCGTCCACCAGCGTCCCGGGCGACCGCTCGACAGCGATCCCGTCGGCGTTGTGCCCGCCGCTAGACGGGTCGTAGTTGTTCTGCGAGTAGACGTTTCGGAGCGTGACGTCCGTCGAGTCGAGGACGAACACGCCAGTGCCGCTCGCGTTCGGGTCACCTCCCGAAGCCCACACCGCGACGTTCTCGACGCGTACGTCGGTCGACCCGTCTTCGACGAAGAGGCCGCGACTCGGCGCGTTCCGGACGGTGAACCCCCGCAGTTCCAGCCACCGGCAGTCCGAGAAGCGCAGTCCGCCGACGTCGGCGGCCGCGAAGTCGAACACCGGCCCTTCGTCGGGTTCGGCCGTGACCACGACGGGTTCCTCGGCGGTCCCGGCGAGACCGCGCGCACCGACGGTCCGGTCCGGGTTGTAGGTCCCGCCTCTGAGACGGACCGTGGTTCCCGGGACTGCACGAGCGAGCGCGGCCGAGAGGCCCGCCAGCGGCGCGTCACGACTCCCCGGGTTCCCGTCGTCACCGTCGGGTGCCACGTACAGTTCGTCGGGCCCCTCGGGCGTCGGCGTCGATGTCGAGGGCGGTGTGTCGGTCGGCGTCGTCCCCGGGCCCGACGACCCCGCGTCCGTCCCGCTCGGCGTCGGCGTTCCGGTCGGCTGTGGACTCTCCCCGGGCGTCGAGACCCGCGTTGGCGTCCCGCTCGTGTCAGGAGCGTCGGGCCCGAACTGGCCCGGACAGCCAGCCGTGGCCCCGACCAGCGCCAGCGCACTCGCTCCGAGTAGCGCACGCCGTGTCGGCGTCTGTCGGCGCTCCTCACCCCACATCCGCCCGTCGCGTTCGTTCACTGGGTCGTCCATACAGTCCCGTCAGATATCCCCCGGCGAACGGGTCGGAACGGCCCCACCCGGGCCCGACGTGTCGCCGGTATCCGATACAGTATATCGTTCGGCTCCACGGACTTAGGTCGTACTGTCCCGTCAACTGTCGACCCGGCCCGTCGGCCGGAGAGCCGGCGTCCGGCCGGCCGCCCGACCGGTAGCTTTTCTCGTCCGGGGTCGTAGCCGGGTGGTAATGGCATCGTCCGGCGACGACGAGGGGAGTAGGCTGGCGCTACCGGCCGACCTGCTCGGCGTGGTGGCGCTCTCGGTCGGCGTGCTCCTGGCAGCGCTGGTCGCGCCGGTGTCCGGGTCGCCCGCCCGGTACGTCTTCGCGGTCGTCGCCGTCCTCCTGCCGGGCTACGCGCTGGTCGCGGCGCTGTTCCCGCGCGGCCCGCTCGCGCCCGGCGAATCCCCCGGTCGACGCGCCGAGCGCGTCCGGCGACTCGACGGCTTCGAACGGGCAGTCCTCTCGCTGGCTGCGGGACTGCTCGTGACACCGCTTCTCGGCATCGCGGTCGACTTTTCGCCCTGGGCGTTCCGACAGGTGCCCGTCCTGGCGGCCGTCGTCGGCTTCGTCCTCGTCGCGTCCGTCGTCGCCGCCCAGCGACGCCGCCGGCTCCCGGCAGCCGAACGCTACAGGCCCGCCCGTCGCTGGGCGGGTGCGGTTCGGGGAGTCCGGCGGGGCCGACCCACGAGGGGGTACAGCGTCGTGACCGTGCTGGTCGCGGTGGCAATCGTCGTCGCCGGCGGGGGCATGTTCGCCGTGGTGACGACCGCAGAGACCGGCGAGGCGTTCACCGAATTCTCCCTCCTAGTCGAGAGCGAGAGCGAGGGCGAGTTGCTCGTCGCCGGCTCGTACCCGCAGGCGGTCGAGACGGGTGGGAACGCCACCGTCGTCCTCGGCGTCGAGAACCGCGAGCGCAGGGAGCGGACCTACACCGTGGTGCCAAGACTCGAGCGGGTCGTCGAGGTCGACAACGGCACCCGCGTCGCCGGCTACGAGGCGTTCGACCGGTTCCGGCTGACAGTCGGTGCGGGTCGTACGGAACACCGCGAGTACACCGTCACGCCGACGATGGCCGGCGAGGACCTGCGACTGTCCTTCCTGCTCTATCGCGGCGACCCACCGGAGCGGGTGACGACGACGAACGCCTACCGCCGGACCCACATCTGGCTCGACGTCACCGGGCGGTCCGGGTGACCGCCGACGGCCTGCCACCCTCCTTCTCCCTCCTCGTCCGGTCAGTCGCGTGTGCGTCGGTAGTAGGGGTGTGAACGGAGCGTGTGGTACTCGATGGCGACGATGGCGACGATCATGCCCAGCAGCGCGACGAGCGCAGCGGCGTAGGTCTTGACGAACGGCACCTGTCCGGTCTCGATACCCAGTGCGAACCCTTCGAGCGCGACGCCGGTCCCGAGCGAGGCGAGGACGGCGCCGACGACGCCCAGCGTCTTGAACGGGTGGACGACCGTCAGCGTGTAGAAGATGTTCCGCACGAGGTCGTAGCCGTGAGCGAAGGGGTTCAGCGTACTCCCGTGTTCGACCTCGTAGGAGATGGTGATCCCCACCTCCGCGACGTCGTACCCCCGGCGGTGGGCGTGGTAGATGATGTCCGTGCTGGCGCCCATCCGGTCGCCGATGTCCGGGTCGGCCGCCAGCGACTCGATGGCCTCGCTGTCGTAGGCGCGAAACCCGCTCTGGGTGTCGTGGACGAAGTCCCGGGGCCGCACGCGACCCAGACTCAGGTTCGTGAGGACGTTGATGACGCCGAGTCCGATCCGGCGGACCAGCGGCAACTTCGTGCGCGAACCGGCGACGTAGCGACTCCCGATGACGATCGATGCGCCCGTGTCGGCCTGTCGTTCGACCAGTCGGGGGATGTCGATGGCGTCGTGTTGCCCGTCGGCGTCGAGGACGACGAGGTGGGCGGCGTCGAGGCGGTCGGCCTCCTTGAACGCGGTCTTGAGCGCGCCGCCGTAGCCGCGGTTGCGGACGTGTTCGACGACCAGCGCGCCCGCCTCGCGGGCGACCGCGGCAGTCTCGTCCGCGCTGCCGTCGTCGACGACGACCACCACGTCGGCGTACTGACTGGCCTGTCTGACCACGTCACCGACGGTGGCGGCGGCGTTGTACGCGGGGATCCCGACGACGACGTGCGGGTGAGCGTCCGCTTCGTCCCACGTCTCCGGGATCGCCTCGACGCCGAACCCTGCGTGGGCGAACGTGTCGGCGGTGCGCTCGTAGTCGATGCGTGGGGCGCTCTCGGGCTGGACGAAGACGCCCGGGAGGCCGTCCCCCTCGGCGCGGCGTTCGAGCGCGGCTCTGAGCGCGAGCGGTCCCAGTTCCTCCTCGGGCGGGTCGACGACGACCGCACCCAGCGATTCACACAGACGGGCGGTCCCCTCGCTCGTCTCGTCGACGTACGTGACGTAGACGGTGTGGCCGCGCCTCCGTGCTCTCGAGACCGTCCGGAGCACTCCCTCGTGGTTCTCCGGCGTCGCGATGACACCCACCGCCGGGACGGAGGTGAGCTCGCGGACCGCCTCGCTGCCCGTGTCGGGTTCGAGGTCGCCACCGTCGGCGACGAACGCCTCGAGGTCGGCGTCCGGGCCGACCAGCCACGTCTCGGGCTCTTCGCTCACGACTGTCATCGGGACGCGGTAGACCGATTCGCCGGCCCACCACAGCGCTGCGGGCGCGGCGCGTTCGGAACCGGCACCGTCGTCGGCGTCGATGGGGACGACCGAGGCGAGTTCCGGACCTGGCGACGTGTGCGCCCCGTCGTCCGCCGGCTCACCGCTCCCGTCCGCCGTCTCACCGCCCTCGTCCGTCGCGACGGCGTAGGTAACGCCGACCCGTTCTCCGGGATCTAGCGTGAGGTGACACTCCAGCCGGTCGAAGGCGCACTCGCCACGCTCGTCGTCCACTTTCGCCTGGCGGCTCGCGACCGTCCCACCGGCCGGAACCTCGTCGAACAGTCGCACCAGAACCGGCACAGCCTGTGTGGACGTGACTGTCAGCGTGACCTCGGTGACGTCCCCGTCGGTAGTAACGGCTTTCTCCACCTCGATACCCGACTCGGTTACGACCGCTTCCTGTCTCGTCTCACGTTCCATTGCGTGCCCCTGACACCCCGCCGGCATTCGGCCGCCGGCACCCCGTCCGGCGTCCGCCGTCGTTCGTGACTGTCGGTAGGATCGTCTTACGTTTAAGAGGTGGACCGTCGTAATAACCCTTTGTACCGCCCCACCGGGTACTCCGCATTTTCGGCGGTCGGTGCCGTTCCCGGCCCGTCCCACGAAAGGATAAGGCGACCGCCTGCGGAGAGAGCAGTATGAAAGCAGTCATCCCGGCGGCGGGAGAGGGGACGCGGCTCTATCCACAGACACACACCAAGCCCAAGGCGATGGTGCGCCTGGCCGGCAAGCCGATACTCGGCCACCTGCTGGACCAGGTCGTCGAGACGGCTATCGACGGCGTGGTCGTCGTCGTCGGGAGCCAGAAAGGCCACCAGATCGTCGACTACGCCACCGAGGCCTACGGCGACCGCCTCTCGCTGTCCTTCCCGGAGCAGGCGGTCGCACGCGGACTCGGCCACGGCGTCTACCAGGCCCGCGAGGCCGTCGGCACCGACGCCGTGTTCGTCGTCCTCGGCGACATGCTGTTCGTCGACGGCTACAGCGGCTTCCTCGACGCCCACCGTTCGAACGGGGCCGACGCCACGATCGGCGTCCAGCAGGTCGACGAACCCCAGCACTACGGTGTCGTCGAATTCGACGCCGACGAGCGCATCACCCGACTCCTCGAGAAACCGCCCGACCCGCCCTCGAACTACGCGATCAGCGGCCTCTACGCCGTCGAGGACGGTCCCACACTGTTCGACGCGCTCGAGGGTCTCATCGCCGACGACGACCGCGGTGCCGGCGGGGAGTTCCAGCTCACCGACGCCTTCCAGCGGATGGTCGACGCCGGCGAGACGCTCCGGGCCGCCGAGGTGTCGAGCTGGTACGACTGTGGCCGTCCCGAACCGCTACTCGACGTCAATCGCGTGTTGCTCGACCGGCGCGACCAGTCCGCGCCCACCGCACGGGAGGTGCCAGGAGCCAGCGAAGACGCCGTCGTCGTCCCGCCGGTCGACATCGGCCGGAACGTCGGGATCGAGTCCAGCGTCGTCGGGCCGTACGTCAGCGTCGACCGGGGCACGACGATCCGTGACTGTGTCGTCCGCGACAGCATCGTCGGGCGCGGTGCCGAACTCGACGGCCTCACGCTCGAACGGAGCCTCGTCGCCGACGAAGCCGCGATCACGTCCGACCCGCTCCGCCTCAACGTCGGTGCGAACGACCGTCTCCACCTCTGAGCGAGCGCGTCGTAGCACTATTTCCGGAGGCGTGATCTCACCGAACGCTGGTCTGTGAACGCGGTTGAGTAAACGTCTCACTTCGTTCGACGTTTGGAGTGGTCTGTGCCGGCCACGTTCGGCCCGCTCGCCTTCCGAGGCGCGGGGCGCCTCGCCGGTCGCGGACCTCGAAATCGGCTGTCGAAACGTCTACGATACCGAGCGAGTGCGGCGCTGAGACCGCCAGGTCTCAGGGGAGCACGAGCGACGTGGCCGGCAGCAACTGCCTCCATTCGACGAACGCAACGCTCGCTTGCGAGCGGTAAGTTCGTCGCCTGTCTCTATCCTCACTGGTCGGGCGTCAACTCCACACGGTCGTGGATCCGCCCCTCGCGCTCGCGCAGGTGGCCGGGCTGGCGGTCGTTGCTCACCGCCAGAACCTCGGCGACGATACTGAGCGCGATTTCGTAGGGGGACCCGCCACCGAGGTCCAGCCCGACGGGCGTGTACAGGCGCTCGAGTTCCGACTCCGTGAAGGTACGGCCCTCCTGCTCGAACTCCTCGACCATCTCCTCGAAGCGCTCGCCCGGCCCCATCAGGCCGACGTAGGGGACGTCCGTCTGCAGGAGTTCGTCGATCGCGAGACGGTCGTCGATGAAGTTGTGCGTCGCGACCACCACGGAGGTGTGCTCGTCGAAGTCGTAGGCCTCGCGGATCTGTGCGGGCGAGGTCGAGCGGACGTCGTCGGCGTCGGGGAACCGCTCGGCCTTCGCGTTCGCGCCGCGGAAGCCGATCACGGTGACCCGAAAGTCCGCCTGCGAGGCGATCTCGGCGATCGGGCCGACGTCGTGGCCGGTGCCGACGACGACGAGTTCTTCGGGCGCGGCGACGCCGTCGACGAACACCGTCAGGCCGTCGACCTCGAAGGAGTCCGACCGGCCACGGTCGGTGAGTTCGCGCGTCGCCTCCCGGACTTGCTCTGCGAGGTCTGCCGGGAACCCGTCTCCCAGCGAGAACTCGTCGGTCACAGGATCGTAGTAGGCCCGCCCGCCCACGACCCCGGGGTCGTCCGCGTCGATCACCGTGACGACCCCAACGTCCTCGCCCGTGTCGTGGGCGTCGACCACCCGGTGGTAGTCGTCGTCGAGCGGTTCGAGCAGTATCGTGATGACGCCGTTACACCCCACGCCGAGCCCCCAGACGTCGCTCTCGCCGTCCGGTCTGAGGTCGTAGGTCTCGACCCGGGGCTGGCCCGCCTCTATGACTTCGCCCGCGATCTTCTGGATCTCGTCTTCCAGACAGCCCGCGGTGATGTGGCCGACGCCCTCGCCGTCCTCGGGGATCACCATCTTCGCCCCCGGGCGGCGGTAGGCGCTGCCCTCGACGTCGATGATCGTCGCGAGGACGCCCCGCAGGTCACTCTCCAGGACGTCCCGCACCCCTGCCAGTACCTCCGTCTCCGGTACACTCCAGTTCGCGTCTGTCATTGTCGATCGTTCGTGTTCCGTCGGCTTCCCGTTTGCGCCCCCGTCTCCGGTTCCGGTTCCGGTTCCGGTTCCGGTTCCAGTCCCAGCCGCGCCGGGATCCTGTCATCGTCACCGTGACCGTCACCATCCGTCGCGTCGGCGACGTACACCTTCTCGACGCCCGCCTCGTGGAGGTCGGTCCCGCAGTCGCCGTCGACCACCCGCTCGCGCACCCGGTCGACATCGGTCACGAGCGCCCCGGCGACCACGTCGACGCCCGCCGCGAAGGCTGGTTCGGGGACGTGCGAGGCCGTCGCGCCGACGAGCACCACGGGAGAGACCCCGGCCGCCGCGAGCGCCGAGAGGTAGCGGTCGATACCGCCGTAGATCAGCGTCGACCCCGTGACGAAACAGACGTCCGCCCCGTCGAAGGCCTCGCGGGCCGCCTCTTGCGGGTAGGTCCGGACCGAAACGCCCGCCGGCGCGTCGACCGACTCGGGTGGGTCGCGCTCGACGACCCTGACCTCGACATCGTCGAACTTCCTGAACGCCGGCCGGAAGAGTCCGACCGTGGCGACCACGTCGACGTCCGTTCCGAGTGTGGCCATCGGGTCGCCCGTCCGCCAGTCGATCTCGGGGACCGACAGCGCGTTCAGCGTCGCGATGCCGACGGCGCGTTCGAGGCGACTGCCCGAGTCGGTCGCGAGCTCCACAAGCTGTTCGACCGACGACCAGTCGCTGAGACCCGCGTCGCCCCGCGGCCGGTGTGCGAGGCCGGCGAGTCGTCCGTCTTCCGGGTGGTCGACCTCGACGAGGAGGACGCGCTCGCCGACGGTGACCTCCGGGTCGGTCGCCGCCGCGGCGCGGTCCCGGAGTCGGTCGAGGACGGCGCCGAGCAGGTCCGTGGTCACGAGTCGACCGCCCCCCGATCACGGAAGTCGTGTTCGTAGCCGACGGGGCCACCGGGCCCGTACCGCTCCAGCTGGCGAGCGACGTCTCCCAGGTCGTCGTTCCCGCCGAAGGCGAACAGCGCGTCGACGTAGGGGAGCGCGGCGGCCATCCCGCGACAGGTCGGCTCGTAGCGGGGCGAGGCGGCGAGCGGGTTGAGCCACACGACAGCGCCCGACCGTCGCGCGAGCCACGCCATCCCGCCTTCGAGGTCGTCGAGTTCGCCCACGTCGAGGCCGTCGCTGATGACGACTGTGGCGGTCTGGCGGTCGACGGCGTGAGGCCAGCGTGCTCTGAGGGTGGCGAGCGAGGACCCGATCTGCGTCCCGCCGCCCCAGGTGACCTCCGACCGCTCCAGGGCCGCCGCGGGGTCGCCGCGCTGGCGGGCGAAGACGTCCGTCACTTCCCGGATGTCCGTGTCGAAGAAGAACACCCGGACGGAGCGGCCGTCGGCGACGAGCGCGTCCAGCACCGAGAGGAGAAACCCCCGGTCGATAGCATCGAGGACCGACTGGCTGACGTCGACGAGCACGCAGGTGCTGAAGGCCGAGCGGTCGCGCTCGCGGGCGGGCAGTTTCACGGCGACGCCCCCCGTCGAGAGGCTCTCGCGGAGCGCCCCGCGGATGTCGACGGCCGTCCCGTCACGCGAGCGCGACCATCGACGCCCCGCGAGGGTGGCCAGCGCCGCCTCGAAGTCCTGGACTGCGCTCCGGTCGAGACGCGCTCCGTCCGCCGATCCCTCGTCGATCTCCGTCGACGCACCGACGGCGCTGAACGTGCTGGAGCGCTCGTCGTCGCCGGCGACCTCGTCGGGCGGGACGGCCGTGTCGGCGATCCGGCGCGAGCGCACCTCCATCTCGCTCTCGGACTCACCATCATCGTCGCCGTCGCGCAGTTCGGTCGCGTCGGGCGCGTCGGCCGCAGATGGGTCCGAGAGCGCGCCGTCCACGTCCGTGTTGCCGTCGCGTTCGTCCGCGCCGCGGTCGCCCCACTGTTCTCCGTCGTCGGTCGCCGCGGCGGCTTCCAGACCGGTCCGCAGGCGGTACCAGAACTCGGGGAAGAGTTCGTCGAAGGTCTCGCTGTCGCGTGCGTTCGTCACGAGCGTCGCGTGCAACGCCCCGCGGACCCGGGCACGGTCGTCCAGTCCGACCTCGACGAGCGCCTCGGTCGCCGGGAGCGCGGCGTTGGCCGGGACCGTCGCGCCGGCCAGCCGGAGTTTGCGGGCGAAGCGGACCACCTCGTGGAGGACGTGGTCGCGCGCGGCGCCGAAGTCGGGTGTGTCACTCGCCATGTCGATATCGATGTCGGTGTCGATCCGCAGTACGCACTCGGGTCGGCATATCAGGTCTCGACCCGTCCCCGCGCCTCCTGTGCGGCGGCTTCGAGTCGTTCGAGCAGTTCCGCGTCGATCCGCTGGACGTCCTCTGCCTCCTTGACGAGCGTCCCGACGGAGCGCTGGATCTCCTCGGCGGTGAGGTGGGACTCGTCGCCGTTGGACCGCAGCGTCGCGACGGCCCGCGCCCAGTCGAGCGTCTCGGCGACGCCCGGCTGTTTCAGGAACGCCTCCTCGCGGAGTTCCTGGACGATGCCACACACCTCCGCGGCGACCGCGGCGTCGAGTTCCGGGACTTTGCGGCGGACGATCTCCAGTTCCGCCTCGAACTCGGGGGGTTCGACGTAGCAGTAGAGACACCGCCGTTTCAGCGCGTCGCTCAACCCCCGCGTCCGGTTCGAGGTGATGACCACGACCGGCCGCTGGTCGGCCGTGACGGTCCCGTACTCGGGAATGCTCGCCTGGAAATCGGAGAGCACCTCCAGCAGGAACGCCTCGAACTCCTCGTCGGCCCGGTCCACCTCGTCGATGAGGAGGACGGGCGGCGTCGGGCCCTCGTGGGTCAGCGCCTGGAGGAGCGGTCGCTCGAAGATGTACTCGTCGGAGAACACCGACTTGTCACCTGTGCCGGCCGCTTCGGGTTCTTCGACGGTTCCCCCGCTGCCCTCGACGTTGCCCTCGCCGGACTGGACCGCGAGCATCTGCTTCGTGTAGTTCCACTCGTAGAGGGCGTGTTCGGCGGCGAGTCCCTCGTAACACTGCAGGCGCACCAGGTCCGTCTCGAAGCCCTCGGCGAGGACCTTCCCGAGTTCGGTCTTCCCGCTCCCGGGTTCGCCCTCGACGAGCAGGGGTTTGCCCATCTTCAGCGAGAGGTACACCGCCGTCACGAGTTCCTCGTCGGCCACGTAGTCGGCGCCCTCGAACACCGCGCGCAGGTCGTCCTCGGTGAGGTCGGCGAACGCCGCGGCGCCCTCAGACATCGGTCGGTTCCTCCTCTTTCGTCTCGCCCACACTGTCCCCCGCCTCCACGTATCGGTCGGGTTCGGCCGCGAACGCGTCGGCACAGCCCTGGCCACAGAAGTGGTAGGTCTCGCCCTCGTGGTCGACCGCCGGGGTCTCCTCGCCGACGGTCACGTCCATGCCACAGACGGGGTCGACGACGGTGGCCGTCGCGGTGTCGTCGCTCTCGCCGCGTTCGTCCCGTTCGCTTTCGGCGGTCCCGGGACTGTCGGGGTCCCACGGACCGGCGGACGCGTCGCGGGCGTCGATTCGTATCGGGTCGTCAGCGCCGCGCCGTAACGCGACGAGTTCTGCCAGCACGCTCACTGCTATCTCTTCGGGGCTCCTCGCACTTATATCGAGTCCTGCGGGCGTCGTGACGGCCGCCACAACCTCCGCTGTGTCGACGCCCAGCGACCCGGCGACCGTCGCGGCCACGTCGTCCCGTCGCCGGTCGCTCGCGACCAGCCCGACGTACCCGGCGCCTGCGCGCAGTCCCGCCTCGACGCCGAGTTCGTCGGACTGGCCCATCGACGCGACGACGACCGACGTCACACCGGCGATGGCCGCCGCGACTGCCTCTGGATCGGTCGCTGCAACCGTCTTGCTGTCCGGATCGGCCTCGTCACCGTCTCGGTCGCTGCTCTCCGGTCCTGCGACGACGAGTACGTCGGAGACCACCTCTCGCCCCAGGCGCGCGACGGCGCGTGCGACCGGCGAGTCGCCGACGACGACGAGTTCCGGCCCCGGGAGCACGGGCTCGACGAACAGTTCGAGGGTGCCGCCGCTGTGGCAGGTCATCGGGAACGCCTTCAGCCCCGGGCGCTCGACGTCGGCGGGGTCGGGAGCCAGCCCGATCAGGACCGACTCGCCGCTCTCGATGGCGGCTTGCGCCTCCCGGACCGCGACCGACTGCGCGCACTCGGCACCGCCGACCCAGCCGACCACCTCGCCGTCGGCCGTCACGAGAGCGCTGTCCCCGACGTGTGCCGAAACTGGTGCCTCCCGGCGGACGACCGTCACGCGAGCGTAGGGTCGCCCGTCCCGCTCCAGTTCGCGAGCGCGCTCCCGGACCTGCCGGGCCGAGGGGGCGTCCGCACGCTCGTTCTCGGACCCCTGGGAGCCGTCGACCATGCGGTCAGTCCGAGGCGGCCTCCTCGTCGCCGAGTTCCAGTTCGAGGTCGATGCGCTCGGCGGGGTCCTGGGCCAGTCCCGCCCCGTCGAGAGCCTCCCAGACGCGGTCGGCAGTCATCGGCATGTCGACGTGGGTGACGCCGCCGTGTGCCATCGCGTCGACGACCGCGTTGACGATAGCCGGTGGCGACCCCACGGTCGGTGACTCGCCGACGCCCTTCGCACCGATCGGGTGGTGCGGCGACGGCGTGACGGTGTAGTCGGTCTCCATCTCCGGGATTTCCATCGAGGTGGGGAGCAGATAGTTCATGAAGTCGCCCGCGGTGACGTTGCCGTTCTCGTCGTAGGTGACTTCCTCCAGCATGGCCGTGCCGATGCCCTGGGCGAGGCCGCCGTGGACCTGCCCCTCGACTATCATCGGGTTGATGCGGTTGCCGCAGTCGTCGAGCGCGTAGAACTGCCGGATGTCGGTCTCGCCGGTCTCGCGGTCGATCTCGACGACGCAGACGTACGCGCCGAACGGGTAGGTCATGTTCGGCGGGTCGTAGTAGTTCACGGCTTCGAGTCCGGGTTCCTCGTCGGCCGGCGAGTTCATGTAGGACGCTCCGGCGACCTCCTCGACGGTGACCGTCCGGTCGGGCGCACCCTGGACCTGGAAGGCCCCCGACTGGCGGTCCCAGACGACGTCTTCCTCGGCGACTTCGAGTTCGTTCGCGGCGATGTTGCGGGCCTTGTCTCTGACTTTGCGGGCAGCGACCGCGGTGGCGGCCCCGCCCACCGGTGTCGAGCGCGAGGCGTAGGTGCCCAGCCCGTACGGCTCCGTGTCGGTGTCACCGTGTTCGACCTCCACGTCCTGTACGTCGAGCCCCAGTTCCTCGGCGACGATCTGGGCGAACGTCGTCTCGTGGCCCTGGCCCTGGGTCTGGACGCCGATCCTGACTGTCGCCTTCCCGGTCGGGTGGACCCGGATCTCCGCGGAGTCGAACATCTCGATGCCCGCGATGTCACACTGCTTGCCCGGGCCCGCGCCGACGATCTCGGTGAAGGTCGAGAGGCCGATGCCGAGCAACTTTCGGTCGTCGTTTTCGATCCGTGCTGCCTGCTCCTCGCGGAGTCCGTCGTAGTCGACCGATTCGAGCGCCTTGTCGAGCGCTCGCTCGTAGTCGCCGGAGTCGTAGGTCCAACCGGTCGCGCTCTCGTAGGGGAACGCCTCCTTCGGGATGAAGTTCTGCCGCCGGACCTCGGCGGGGTCCATGTCCAGTTCCTGGGACAACACGTCCACGAGGCGCTCGATGAGATAGATCGCCTCCGTCACGCGGAACGAACACCGGTAGGCGATCCCACCCGGAGCGGTGTTCGTGTAGTAGGCGTCGAGTTCCCCGTAGGCGGTGTCGATGTCGTAGGACCCGGTGAAGATCTTGAAGAACCCGGCCGGGAACTTCGAGGGCTGTGCGGCGGCGTTGTACGCCCCGTGATTCGCGATCACGTCCACGTCGACGGCAGTGATCTCGCCCTCGTCCGTCGCGGCGATCCGCCCGGTCATGTCGTAGTCGCGGGCGAACGAGGTGGTCTGGACGTTCTCGGAGCGCTCCTCGACCCACTTGACGGGGGTACCGAGGACGTACGACGCTGCGGCGGCGACGACGTAGCCCGGGTAGATGGGCACCTTGTTGCCGAAGCCGCCGCCGACGTCCGGCGAGACGATCCGGACCTTGTGCTCGGGGATGCCCGAGACCATCGAGAACAGCGTCCGGTGGGCGTGGGGCGCCTGGGAGGTCATGTGGACGGTCATCTGCTCGTTGTCCTCGTCCCAGTCGGCGACACAGCCACATGTCTCGATGGGCGCCGGGTGGAGGCGCTGGTAGAACATGTCCTCCTCGACGACCACGTCCGCGTCGTCGAAGGCGGCCTTCGTCGCGTCCTCGTCGCCGGTCTCCCAGGTGAAGATGTGGTTGTCGTCCTGGTCCAGGTCCTCGCGGACCACGGGAGCGTCGTCTTTCATCGCCTCGCCGGCGTCGGTGACGGCGTCCAGCGAGTCGTAGCTGACGTCGACCTTGTCGGCGCCGTCCTTGGCGGTGTATCGGTCCGTGGCGATGACCGCCGCCACCTCCTGGGACTGGAACTTGACCTTGTCCTGGACGAGTACCTCCTGTGTGTCGTCCATCAGCGTCGGCATCGTCGCGAGGTCGTAGGCTGCGAGATCCTCGGCGGTGAGGACGGCGACGACGCCCTCGACGGCTTCGGCCCGCTCGGTGTCGATGTTCTCGATGCGGGCGTGGCCGTAGTTGCTCCGGACGATCTCGCAGTGGAGCATGCCGTCTTTCTTCACGTCGTCGACGTAGTTGCCGTGGCCGGTGATGAACCGGCGGTCCTCCTTGCGCTTGACGTCCTCGCCCATCCCGCCGCGGCCGTGACCGTGGTGTTTCTCCGGGTCCGGGCCGCCGTCGTCGTCGTGTCTGAACTCCGCGTCCGGCGACTCGTCGGCGTCGCTGCTCATCGGTCGTCACCTCCCGTCGGGTAGTCTATCGTGAGATCCGGGCCGTCGCTACAATTGCATCCACCATCTGTAGCTGTCTCGCCGCCGTCCGCGGCGGTTTCGAGGCTCGCGTCCTCGTGTTCGACGGGCGACTCCGGCGGTTCGCGGTCGTTCAGCACGTCCGAGGCGTACTGGATGGACTTCACGATGTTCTGGTAGCCGGTACACCGACAGAGGTTGCCGCTGATGTTCACGCGGATCTCCTCCTCGGTCGGGTCGTCGTTCTCTTCCAGGAGGGCCTTCCCGGCCATGATCATCCCCGGCGTGCAGAAGCCACACTGCAGGCCGTGCATCTGCTTGAACCCCTCCTGGATCGGGTGGAGGTCGGAGTCACCCATCCCGGACTCGGGCAGTTCCTCCATGCCTTCGACGGTCGTGATCTCGGAGCCGTCGGCCTGGACGGCGAACTGCAGGCAGGACTTGACGGCCTGGCCGTCCTTGTAGACGGTGCAGGCGCCACAGTTGCCGGTGTCACAGCCGATGTGGGTCCCGGTGAGATTCAGGTCCTCGCGGATGGCGTGGACGAGCAGTCTCCGGGGTTCGACGCTGAGTTCGTGTTCGGTACCGTTGACGGTCATCGCGACGTCTTTCTCGGTCATTGTCAGTCACCCACTGTCAGCTGGTCGGTGCCGTAGCTCCCGGCTGGTCCCTCGCCCCGGGCACGCTCGACGGCGTCGGCCAGTGCGCGCTGGGTGAGCACGCGCACCATGTTCTCCTTGTATGTGGCGCTCCCGTGTTCGTCACCCTCGGGGTTCGACGCCTCCGCTGCGAGTTCGCCCGCCTCTTTGAACAGTTCGCCCGACGGCACCTCCCCGGCGAGGTGGTCGGCCGCGTCCGGGACTGGTATGTTCGTGATGTCGACGCCCGTCAGCGCGACACCAGCGTCGGAAATGGTCTCCCCGTCGAGGGCGACGCGGGCCGCGACGGCCGCCATGGCGTAGTCGCCGACCTTGCGCTTGAGTTTGTGGTAGGAACTGCCCTCGTCCCCGCCCGAGACCGGGACCCGGAGTTCGGTGACGAGTTCCCCCTCCCGGAGGTCCGTCTCGTAGGGGAAGAGGAACAGTTCGTCGGCGGGGATGGTACGCTCGCCGTCGGGGCCCCGCGCGACGACCTCGCCGTCGTGGGCCAGCAGGACCGACCCCCAGTCGCCTTTCGGGTCGGCCTGTGTGACCGAACCGACGACGGTGCCCTGATTCCGGATCTGGGGGTCGCCGATCAGCGGCGCGGCGTCCGCGAAACCCCCGTAGCTCTCGTCGATCAGTGCCGACTCCTCGACGTCGGCGTGGCGGGCGAGCGCGCCGACGCGCAGGTAGTCGCCCTCCTCGCGGAGATAGTCGAGCGAGTCGATGCCGTTGATGTCGACGATGTCGTCCGGTTGGGAGAGTCTGAATCGCATCGTGGGGACGAGGCTCTGTCCCCCTGCCAGGATCGTCGGGTCGTCGAGGTCGTCGAGCAGTGTGACCGCCTCGTCGACGGTGCTCGGTTCGTGGTGCTCGAAGTGTGCTGCTTTCATGATTGAGTTGTCTTCAGTCGAGTCGGTGCCGCCGTCGCGCCGCCGTCGTGCCGTTCGTTCGCGTCGATACCACCGCTCTCCCCGGTCAGAGACGGGTTCGCCCCGGACCGAGCGCCACCTGCGTCCGACGACCGGGCCTGCTGTGTCGAGTGGTAGCAAGTGACGGACCACGACGCCGGGCGTCCCGCTCGCGTCCGTCTGTGCACTGCCACGAACGCGTTTACGGGAAGCAACTGTATAATTCTTCCCTGACTTTCGTTACAGTTAGCCGGCGGGGATACGTCCAGTCGACCCACGACTTCCAGTAGACTTTTTGACGAGTGTGAACACCCGCCGGTATGGTCCGCGCTGGCCTCTCCTTCCCCACTGGTAGTTCCCTCCGCACCGGTCGCGCCCTCGTTCTCGCGCTGGCACTGGTTCTCGCCGGGTGCAGTGCCCTGCCCGTCGCGACCGACGCCGGAGAGTCGAGAGAGACGGTCACGCCCGCGCCCGTGCCGGAGACGGGCTCTGGTGGCGGGACGGGTGGTGGGGACGGGGACACGACGGCGATCCCGGGGCCGGGCGGAGCGTCCCTCCCGCCGGGGATATCCGCCGACGGGTCGGTGAACGGGACCGAACTGGTCTGTGCGAGCAACCGCTACCTGGTGAATCGGTCGCACACGATCGTCTCGTCGTACGTCCTGAACGACACCCGTCCCGGCGAGTCGACCCAGCGGGGAACGACGACGATCCGGGTCGACGGGGAGCGGGTGCGGTACGAGTTCGGCGAACCAGGCGGGGAAACGGGGAACGTGACGTACTTCGATTCGACCGGGCAGTACGAGCGACGGGTCTCGAACGGGACGGTCACGACTCGGTACGTCGCCAACGACACGACCCCGATGGTGACGACGCTCCCGGCCTTCCTCTTCGGATTCGAGATGGCACTCGGACCGTCGAACGTGACCGTCGACACGGTCGACCGTGACGGGGAGACGCTTTATCGCGTCCACATCCCGGAGGACCCGTCACCGGGGCCCCAGCGGCGAAACTACACCGCCACAGTGTACGTCACGCCCTCGGGTGTTGTCCGGTCGCTGTTCGTCGTGGACAGTGTCTACGTCGGTGACGACCTCGAATTCGACGAGACGAGCGACTACAACGTCGCCAGGAACCGGTACACGGTGCGAGGAGTCGGCGAGACGACCGTCTCGGAACCGGCGTGGGTGCGAACCCTGAAGCGAAACCTGACGGCGGCCAACCGTACGAACCCGGAGCCGTATCGGTACTGTGACCGGTGAATCGGCCTGGACGGCGTTTCACCACGGTCAGCCTGTCGTAGAATACAGAGGGAAAATTCCACGAGACCAAGCGAGTGCGGCGCTGAGACCGCCAGGTCTCAGCAGAGCACGAGCGACGTGGCCGGCACATCCCTCCGACCGTCGAACGGAGTGAGACGTTCGGAAGCACGAGCGACGTGGCCGGCACATCCCTCCGACCGTCGAACGGAGTGAGACGTCATGCACTTGTGTCCGCGCGCGAACCCACGGATATGCAGGTGAAAAGCCGGGAACAGCGGGCCGAGGGGCGCGAGCGCGTCACGCTGGTGCCCGAGAGCCTCGACGACCTCTGGCACCTCTCCAACATCGTCGAACCCGGCGACCGCGTGGCGGGGGACACCACTCGCCGCATCCAGCGCAACGACGAGGACCTGCGCGACACCGGCGGCGAGCGCGAACACATGTGGGTCGAGATCGAGGTCGAGGACGTCGAGTTCGCCAAGTTCGCCAACCGCCTGCGGGTGGCGGGGGTCATCGTCGACTGCTCGCGCGAGGACCAGCTCGATTTCCACCACACGATAAACGTCGAGGAACGCGAGGAGATCGAGGTCGAGAAAGTCTGGAAACCCGACCAGCGCGACCGACTCGACGAAGCGGTCGAGGCGACCGAGAACGCCGACGTCGCCATCGCCACCGTCGAGGAGGGCCAGGCCTACGTCCACACCGTCGCCCAGTACGGCACCGAGGAGCGCGCCTCGATAACGGGCCCGACCGGGAAGGCGGCCTGGGGTGACGGTGCCCGGCCACGCGAGGAACTGTTCGACGAACTCGCCGAGGTGCTCGGGCGGATGGACGTCGACGCCATCATCCTCGCCGGACCGGGCTTCACGAAACAGGACGCCCTCTCGTACATCCAGGACCACAACCCGGACCTCGCCGGGAAGATCACGACCGTCGACACCGCCGGCGTCGGCGACCGCGGCGTCCACGAGGTGCTGAAACGCGGCGCCGTCGACGAGGTCCAGACCCAGACCCGCATCGCCGAGGAGGCCGCACTCGTCGACGAACTCATGGAACGCATCGCGACCGGTGCGGAGGTGGCCTACGGCCCCGAAGCGGTCGCCGAGGCTGCGGACTACGGCGCCATCGAGCACCTGCTCGTCCTCGACGAGCGCCTCCGCACGGAACGCGGCCCCGACGGCGAGTGGGCCATCGACGTCGACCGGGTCGTCGAGACGGCCGAACAGAAAGGCGGTGAGGTCACCGTCTTCTCCGGCGAGTTCGACCCCGGCCAGCAACTGCGCAACCTCGGCGGCATCGCCGCACTGCTCCGCTACCGGGTGCAGTAGTTGCTCCGGTACCGTGTCGACTGAGACGGACTGTCGGAACTATCCTGCCAGTTTTCATCCATGAGACTGTCTCCGAAACGGTTTTTATGACCGATCCCCGATATCGCGTATCAGATCGGTGACTGGATGAGCTTCGAGGAACGGAAGGACTTCGCGCGGCAGGTGGCGGACCTCAACAGGTACGGCCAGGCGCTGAACCAGTGTGAGACCGTCGACGAGGTGGTGTCGCTGTCGCTGGAGGCCATCTCGCTCCTGCTGGAGATGACGGAGGTGACGGTCCACGATGTCCGGGACGGCACCCTGCGCGTCCGCGGGAGCACGGCCGCCGACCGGTCTGCCGGGTCGGAACCCGCGAGTGAGGCACTGCAGGCGTTCGAGACGGGCGAAATCGTCTCGGTGGCCACCGACGAATCTCCGGACGGACGGGCGGTGCTCGCGGTCCCCGAGGGTGTCGTCGACGACGTGGTGACGGTCATCGAGGTCCGGTCGGGACGCGCCGGGGAACTGGGCGACGAGTACGTCCGCCCCCTCGAGATCCTGGCCTCCCACGCCGCGACGGCGATCAGCAACATCCGGTCGCGCGAGCGTCTCGAACGCGCCAGACAGGACCTGGAGACGCGCAAGGAGATGGTCGAGATGTACGACCGCCTGCTGCGCCACGACATCGGTAACGACCTCCAGGTCATCACCGGCTACGCCGACATGGTCGAGCGCCAGATCGAGGACGACCAGACGGCCGAGTACGCCGGGAAGATCGGCCGCGCCGCGCGCAACTCGGCGGACCTCATCGACCGCGTGGGCGACCTCGTCTCGACGCTCGAAGCCCAGGACGAACCCGAAGCGCGTGACCTCCGGGGACTCCTCGTCTCCACGCTCGACGACGTCGACTCCCAGTACGAGTCGCTCACCGTCGAGTACGACCCCGCGGAGTTCGCCTGCCAGGTCTACGCCGGCGACCTGCTCGATTCGGTGTTCACGAACGTCGTCTCGAACGCCGCGGTCCACAACGATGGCGAGGTCACGGTCGGGGTCTACGCCGAGGAACCGACGCCCCAGACGGTGGTCGTCGGGATCGCGGACGACGGGAACGGCATCCCGGTCGAAGTCCGCGACGAACTCTTCGAGATGGGTGCGAAAGGCCCCGAGAGCGACGGGACCGGGTTCGGGCTCGGGTTCGTCCGCGCGCTCACCGAATCCTACGGCGGGTCCGTCGCGGTCCGCGAGAGCCCCGCCGGTGGCGCCGACTTCCGCATCACGCTCCAGCAGGACTGAACGGGAGACCGGGAGACCGGGACCGAACTTTTTGCCGGCGCGGGCCCACACTCCGGTCGATGGACGTCGACGGCGCGTGGACGACCGAACGGGCCGAACAGTTCCTCCGCGAGCAGGCCATCCCGGTCAGACTCGCCTGTCACACGCCCCGCGGCGGGCTCTGGATGCTCTCGCTGTGGTATCGCTACCGCGACGGGCACGTCGAGTGTGCCACGGGCGCGAACGCGGACGTCGTCCGCTACCTCCGGGAAGACCCCGCCGTCGCCTTCGAAATCTCGACCAACGAACCGCCGTATCGCGGCGTCAGGGGGTCGGGCTCGGTCACCATCGCGCCGGACGAGGACAAGGAGACCCTGCAGGCCCTGATCGAGCGGTATCTCGGCGACACGAACACCCAACTCGCCGAGCGACTGCTCTCGCCCGACCGCGAGGAAGTCCGGCTCACTGTCGACGTCGACCACGCCTACACCTGGGACTTTTCCGACCGTATGCGGTCCCGCGAGGACTGATCGGTCGATGAGTAGTGAGGCTCGTTGGGCTATCACGGTGGCGTGCGACCGGGGCGATACACCTCGGTGTGAAACTCCACGAGCGACGCTGTCGCGAGAGCCACACGGAAACGAACTCCGGATCAGTGAGCGGGGGAGTAAGCCTCGGAGAAGACGTTGAGGACGACGACCCCGGTGACGACGAGGACGAGGCCGGCCACGGCCGCGAAGTCCAGCGATTCGTCGAAGACGAGTAGCCCCACTGCGACGGTCCCGACGATGCCGACCGCGGCCCACGTCGCGTAGACGAGGCCGACGGGCAACTCCTCCAGCACCAGCCCGAGGAAGTAAAACGAGGCGAGGTAGCCGACGACGACGCCGACACTGGGGACGAGGTTCGCGAAGCCGTCGGAGAGTTTCAGGGCGGTCGTCCCGGTCACTTCCGCAGTGATGGCGAGCGCGAGAGCGAGGTACGGTCGCATAGCTCATTCACCGTCGCCACCGGTGAAAACCGCTATCAAACGCGCCACACCTTCCGGTCCGTTGCCGGCGGGGAGTACGGCGTCGTCCGCGGGGACTGACCCACCGCGGCCCCACACTGCGACTGACAGACCTTATCAGCCAGCGGGACGCTCCTCTCGACGATGAGCGACCAGGGGGACGACAGCCGATGAGCGACCTGGGTGACCTGGGACTGTCGAGCTACGAGGAGGGCGCCTACCGGGCACTCCTCAGACTCGGGCGCGCGACGGCGAGCGACGTCGCGGAGACGGGCGACGTCCCGAAAGGCAGAATCTACGACGTACTCAACGGCCTCGCGGCCCGCGACATCGTCCGGGCACACACCGGGAGCGAGCCGCGCCGGTACGAGGCCGTCCATCCGGACGAGGCCGTCGACCGACTCCTCGCCGAGCGCGAACGGGAACTCGCCGCCGAACGCGACCGCTACGAGGACCTCGCCGAGTCGGTGAGCACCGAACTCTCCCGGACGGTCCCCATCGAGGGACAGTTCTGGGAGGTCGGGCTGGGTGCCGACGACGCCGTCGCCGCGATGGGCGAGCAGTTCGACCGCGCCGGCGACCGCCTGTACTCCGTCGTCGGGCCGCCGTACGGCGATTCTTCGCCCGAGGCCGTCCGCCGGGAGAGCGAGGCCTACGCCGACCTCGTCGCCGGCGACGTCGAGGCGAAACTGCTCACGACGCCCGAGCTGGCGGCGGCGAACCCGACGGAGGCGCTCGTCGAGGCGCTGGATTCGACCGAGGGCTTTGCCGTCCGGACGACGCCGACCATCGACCTCACGTTCGACGTCCTCGACGGCGAGGAAGTGTATCTGAACGCGCCGGCGCCGTTCTCACCCGGGAAGCGGGTGGGGGCTGTCGTGGTCCGGAGTTCGGAGTTCGCCTCCCGGATGGAGGCCCGCTTCGAGGAGGCGTGGGCGGCGGCGGAGCCTGTGGTATCGTCTCGACAGTGAGTGTGAGTGTGAGCGGTCTCGTGTCTGGTAGTGATGGAGGAGCGAGCGGGGGCTCGAAGGTCGAGCGCAGGGAGTCGTTCGGATTCCGTCACTCCCCGTGTGTGAATCCGCGGTCCGGGAGCAGGTCCCCGTCCAGGGTGATATCCGACTCGACGACAGTCCCGATTCGCGTGATTGCGACGGGTGAGCGGTCGCGGACTGCCGGAAACGCCTCTGAGGGTACCGTACAGACGAGTTCGAAGTCCTCGCCGAAGAACGCACCCAGTTCCAGGCGGTCGTCGGGGTCGGTCGCCACCTCGTCGACAGCCTCGTCTATCGGGAGCGGCGACTCGACGGCGAACCCGCAGTCGCTCGCCTCGGCGAGCTGGTGGAGCGACCGGGCGAGGCCGTCGCTGGAGTCCATCATCGCCGTTGCGTGCTCGGCGAGGGCCCGCCCGGCGGCGACGCGTGGTTCGAACTGGAAGAGGTCGTTCGCGCGCTCGCGGTCACTGCGATCGGCGTTGCTGCGCTCGGTTTCGCCGCGTTTATCGCCCTCGCTACGCTCACCGTCGTCGCGTTCTCGGTCACCGCGTTCGAAGAGTCGGAGGGCAGCCCCGCTCCGGCCGAGCGTGCCCGTCACGCAGACGGCGTCGCCGGGAGTGGCACCCGACCGGAGGACGGGGTCGTCAGTCTCCCCGAGGGCGGTCGTGGCGACGGTGAACTCCTGGTGTCCGTCGAGGTCGCCGCCGACGTACTCCGCACCGACCGCCTCGCAGACGTCGCTCGCACCGTCGAGGAAGTCGGCGAGTTCGGTCTCGTCGAAGGCCGGGGCGGCGTAGACGGCGACGGCGGCGGTGGCGTCGGCACCCATGGCAGCGACGTCCGAGAGCGAGGCCCCGACGGCGCGCCAGCCGGCGGTGTAGCGGGTCGTCCCCGCCGGGAAGTCCGTCCGGTCGTGGAGCATGTCGGTCGTGAGCACCTGTCCGTCGACCACGGCAGCGTCGTCGCCCGCGGCCGGCAGTCGGTCGCCGACGAGTCCCAGCGCGGTCCGCTCGTCCATGTACGCCGTTCGACGGGCGGGGGGAAAACCCCCCCGCTTGCGTCGCCGGACCGCCGGAACAGGTGTTCCGGGCCGACTGGGTCCGTGACGGCGGCGCTTCGGTGGGTTCAACACAGCGCTCTCGCTATGGAGGGTACATGAACGGCGACAGGTGGGCGACGGTACTGGGCTTTGCCGGGGGCCTGGTCGTTCTCGCGTTCGTCATGTGGCTCGTCGGGATCCAGGAGATGCTCGACGCGCTGCTGTCGGTGGAGCGGCCCGCGATGGTGCCGGTCATCCTCCTGAACGCGGTGGTCTGGCTGGCCGCCTGGGGGATGGCCCTCCGGACGGTCCTCGGAGCGCTGGGCCAACCGATCGCCGTCCACAAGGCGGTCCTGGTCTTCACTGCCGCTGTCTTCTCGAACAACGTCACGCCCTTCGGCCAGGCAGGCGGCGAGCCCGTGACCGCCTACCTCATCTCCGAGGCGACAGACAGCGAGTACGAGACGGGGCTGGCGGCTATCGCCTCCGTCGACGCGTTGCACTTCGTCCCGTCGCTGGGCTATGCGGCGGTTGGGCTGGTGTTCGTCGCCGTCGGCCAGCTGGCTTTCGACCAGAACGTCATCTACGCGAGTATGGCGGTGGTCGCCCTCGTGGTCGCGTTGCCCGTCGCCGCCTACCTCGGCTGGCGCTACCGCTACGAACTCGAAGCGGGCGTCGTTCGCGTGCTCACACCGGTCCTCCAGGGGATCGGACGGGTCGTCCCGCGGCGTGAACCGCCCGAAGTCGCGGTCATCGAGCGCCGGATCGAGGCCTTTTTCGCCGCCATCGACCGCGTCGCCGGCAACCGGACGACACTGCTGGAGGCCATCGGCTTCTCGGCCTTCGGCTGGCTTCTGCTGTGTACGTCGCTCTGGCTGTCGCTGTACGCGCTCGGGTTCGAGGTCTCCTTCGCCGCGGTGTTGCTCGCGGTACCGATGGGTGCCATCGCCGGCATCACGCCGCTACCCGGCGGGCTCGGCGGCGTCGAGAGCGTCCTCATCGTCCTGCTGGTGCCGATGACCGGCGTCACCGGTGCCGTGGTCGGCGCGGCCGTCCTCGTCCACCGTGCGGCGACCTACGCGTTCCCGACCATCGTCGGCGGGCTCGTCGCGTTCGCGCTCGGACTTGGCGACCGGACGTGACCGGGATACCGACCGACGACTGGCTACCCGCTCGACGACGGGCGACCACGTACGCGAATCGGAACGACGGCCTTAAATGACGCCGTCGGGAATGAACGGCTAATGACGACACTCTACGACGTGCCGGCCGAGGCCCTCAACGAGGCCGTCGCCGAGCGCCTCGCCGAGGAAGACACCGTGACCGAACCCGACTGGTTCACGTTCGCGAAGACGGGCGTGAGTCGCGAACTGCCCCCCGAGCAGGACGACTTCTGGCTCGTGCGGTCGGCCAGTCTCCTCCGGAAGGTCGCCGTCGACGGCCCCGTCGGTGTCGGCGCGCTCCGGACCGCCTACGGCGGTTCCAAGCAGGGTTCGAACCGGTACAGGGTTCGCCCCGACCGCAAGACCGACAGCAGCGGGAAGATCATCCGCACGGCACTCCAGCAACTGGAGGACGCCGGCTACGTCATGACCGCGGAGGGCGAGGGCCGCCGCGTCACCGCCGAAGGTCGCGCACTGCTCGACGACGTCGCTGACGATGTTCTCGAGGACCTCGACCGGCCGGAACTCGAACGCTACGCCTGAACGTTCGTCGACCACCGACCACCGGCGTCGCTCGCGACGGGTCGCCCTGCGCTCCGAAATCGTTTTCCCGACGAATCGACAATCCACGCCCATGAGTGGTGAGCCCAGCGACGAAGAACTCGAACGGCTCCGCGAGGAGAAGATGGAGCAGCTACAGGACCGCCAGGAGGGCGAGGCAGCCGAGGAGGCCCGCGAGCAACAGCGCGAACAGCGCGAGGCCCAGAAGAAGGCCATGCTCCGCAAGCACCTCACCGACGAGGCGCGCAAGCGGCTGAACACGATCAAGATGTCCAAGCCGGAGTTCGGCGAGCAGGTCGAACAGCAGGTCGTCGCGCTCGCACAGAGCGGCCGCATCCAGGGCCGCATCGACGACGAGAAGATGAAGGCTATCCTCAAGGAACTCCAGCCCGAAGAACAGAGCTACGACATCCGCCGCCGGTAGATGACCACAGCCGTCGCGGCCCTGTTCAGCGCCGGCAAGGACTCCGCGCTCGCCGCCCACCTTCTGAACCCCGTCTACGACGTCGTCGTCTGTCACTGCACGTTCGACGTCGCGACCGACCCGCCTCCCACGGCAGTCGCCGCCCGCGCCGCCGACGCGCTCGGTTTCCCCCTGGAGACAGTCGAACTCGACCCGGTAGTCGCCGACGAGGCGGTCGAACGGATGGTCGCCGACGGCTATCCCCGCGCGGGCATCCAGCGAGTCCACGAACACGCCCTGGAGACGGTCGCCGGACGCGAGCGGGTGGCCGGTCGTCGGGTCACGGCCGTCTCGGACGGCACTCGCCGCGACGACCGCGTGCCCTCGGTCGACCGGTCGCTCGCACAGAGTCTCGAAGACCGTCACGGAGTCGACTACGTCCGCCCGCTCGCGGGGTACGGTCGGGGCGCCGTCGACGGTCTCGTCGACCGACTGTTCGCGGTCGAGACCGGTCCGAGCGAGGAGCTGGCGACCGCCGATTACGAGACGGAACTCCGGGCGCTGATGGCTGCTGAACACGGCCCCGCCGTCGTATCGGACGTCTTCCCGGCACACACCCAGTCCCGGGTTGTCGGCCGACGGGAGTGATCCCTTAGTCGGGTGGGTGTGCCATAGAGATGTTCACGGGACATTGTAAACGTCTCACTTCGTTCGACGTTTGGAGTGGTCTGGGCCGGTCACGTTCGGCCTGCTCGTTTTTCCGAGGCGCGTCGCGGCTCCGCTCGCAGCGCTCGTCGTCGGCTGTCAAATATCTACGGTACCAAGCGAGTGCGGCGCTGAGACCGACAGCCCTCCCAAAGCACGGGCGACGTGGCCGGCGCCAGCGTTACGCCTCGGTGACCTCGAACGCGAAGTGGACGGCCGGCACCGGGCGCATCGGGTGGTTGTCGACGTACGAGAGGTGGGGGGCGCTGTCGAACGTCGGCGTGTCCTCCCGCATGTCGAGGAGGCTCGGGTAGACGTCGACGAAGTGCCAGCCCGGTTCGCCGGTCGCCTTCAGTTCGACCCTGACGGTGCCGGGTTCGTCGGCCCCGGTGGTACCGACCGCGTAGCCGACGGGCTTGTTGTCGTAGACGAAAAAGAGCTGGTTCTCGTAGTCGGTCCAGCCGATCCCGGTGAGTTCGATCTCGATGGTGGTGCCGACCGGCCCTCGCGTGGGGACGAACGTCTCGATCGCGGGCTGCATCACGAACCCGGCGACCGCCACCTCCCGGCCGTCGACCGCCGCCGTGATCGGGCGGGTCGACCCCTGGTCACGCGGGATGGCGACCTCGGTCTGGAAGCGTCCCTTCTCGTCTGTAGTCGCCGACGGGAGGACGTCGGGATCGGGTTCAGGCGTCACCGTGACGCCCTCGCCGCGGAACCCCTCGTGGCGATACCAGCGCAGGTTGACCTCGGTGTCGGGCGGGAAGTTCTCGCCGGTGACGAAGGCGGTCGTTCCCGGCTGGCCCGACGTCGGCGACAGCTCGATCGTCGCGTCGCTGTCCCCGTCGATGTCGGGATAGTGGGCGGCTATCGGGCTCTCGTCCAGCAACGGGTCGACCCACGCCGTTCGGGGGTCGCCGTCGGGTTCGGTCACCTCGACGGTCCAGGCCGACTGGCGCCCGCCCGCGACGGGGCCGTACGGCGACTGGGTGTTGTTCTGGAGGTAGGGGATCCCCTCGGCGTTGCGCCACACCTGGAGGACGTGGTCGCCGGGCGGGCCGACCGCGCGGATCTCGGCGGTGGCGGTTCCGCGGCGCATCACGCCCGTCAGCAAGCCGACCGGACTGTTGTCCCAGGTGACCTGGTAGTTGCTCGTGACGACGTCCGGGCCGATCCCGTAGCCTCTGACCGTGAACGACTCTCCGAGGGGAGCCTCGGTTCGCTCGAGTTCGAACCACGGCGTGATCTCGTAGGTCGCGTCGGCGACCGTCTCCCCGTCGGCGTCCGCCCCCCCGTCGGCGTCCCGTAGCTCGACGCGGTGGGACCCACCGAAGTCCTCGGGGATTTCCCACTCCTCGTCGAACTCGCCCGACTCGTCGGCGGTGACAGTCGCGACCCGCTCGCGCCGGGGCTGGTACTGCGGGCCCACGACCTCGCTTGCCCCGACCACCGCCCAGTCCCCCTCCTGTGAGTGCCAGACGATCTCGTAGACGCCGTTCGGCTCGAGGCCCCGCCCGTGGAACGTGAGCGCGTCCCCGACGTAGCCCGCGTCCTCGCTCAACACCAGCGCCGGCGAGTCGTCGTCGCCACGACGCCGTCTGATCCGCTCGCGTATCGAGGCGATCGGTGACTCGTCGTTCATACCCCGACCTACGCCACGCACGCTGAAATACCTGTCGAGAACATCAACAATATTTATATAAAATATAAATTATCTTTCTAGAATCCCTGTTCGGACAAGGTCGTCATTACTGACTAAATACGGTTTATTAGGGAAAAACCCGTCTGTAGTTAATGACAGATTTAATATCTATATCTGGATAGTACGAATTTCTGTCATAGGATCGGCGTTCGACAGCGTCCGGCCGGGTCAACCGAGCAGGATGGTGAGCCTCGGGTATCGCTTGACGATGTCGAGTTGTTCGATCCGGGCGTCGAGGCCGAGGATCCGGCCGGCGCCGAACGCGCCGAGTCCGAACAGCAAGAAGACGTACACGAGGTGGTAGTCGACGAGGAACGAGTTGTCGAACGGGTACGACGCGACCCAGTAGAACAGCATCATCACGCCGCCCCAGAACGCGCTGAATCGGAAGAACAGTCCGAGTATCAGTGCGATTCCGACGAGGGTCAGCCCGACCTGGTTGAGCGGCGTCAGCAACCAGGCCCAGTCGTTGGCCATCGTCGTCCACAGGCCGGTGAGGGGGTTCCCGTCCGGGATCCCGTACAGCAGGAACGGACGGACGCTCCAGTCGGGGTTTATCACCTTCGTGATTCCGGCATAGAAGAACGTCCAGCCCATGATGATACGCAGGGCGAACAGCGCGTACCCGATCCACGTCTCCGAGTACGTGAAGTTGACGTCCCGACCGAACATACTGGATTCGAGTTGTCTCGTTCCCATCGTTATCTCACACGTCGAGTTTAACCGAGACGTTCAATAAACCTGTCCCGGGATTCCCAGGGGTTGAGAAGGGATTCTCGGTCGGTCATCGCTCCGGGGAGTCCGACGAGGAGTTCGCGTCCAGGCGCGAGTCGGTCACGTACAGCGACCGGGCGAGTATCACGAACCCGACCGCGGTGAGGAGACTGTCGACGAGGAGACCGACCTCGAGGTCGACGCCGGCGAGCTGGTCGAGGCCGCCGCCGAGGGCCGACCCGACCGTGACGACGGCGAAGCCGAGCGCGAACGACCGCATCGCAGTCGCGCCGGTCCGCCGGTAGGCCCGGTAGGCGAAGAACGTGATGCCAGCGCCCAGTGGCAGGACGATGGCTTTCGCGAAGACGACGGCGGTGGCGATATCTGACATCGGGATCGGGGTGTCGAGTGGAACCGGGTTCGGTTCACACCGGAGCGGTGCGGGCGGTACGACGGCCGTGCCCTCGGATGTTCGAGAGTGGATCTCCTGACCGCATAAATCGGCCCCCGCGTTCCCACAGCCCGGTAACCGACACCCACCGATAAGTGGTGACGTGTCTGACGCCCGTCTGACGGGTAGTTTTGGTCGTGGGCCGAAAACTGCGGATATGGCAAGTCTCACGGACGTTTACGAGGGGCACGTCCGGACCGTGACGACGCCGCGACGGCGCTACGCCGGGGCGAGCGGGTTCGCCGTCGGGGCCGCGATGGTCGTCGGCGGCATCCTCGTCGCGACGACCGGGCTGGGCGAGACGGCGGGACTGAACGTGGTCGAGGCGCGACACGTCGCAGGGATCCTCGCGGGACTGGGCCTCCCGCTGGCGTTTCTGGGCGTCTTCGCCGTGTTGCCGTCGGGCGCGACGACGCGAGCGGCGGCCGTGATCGGCGCCAGCGTGAGCGCGTTCGGCGTCGCGCTGTTCGGCGTCGCCTACCCCGGGCAGTGGTTCGCTGCCGGCGACCCGCTGGCGGCCGTGACCGTCGCGGTCTACTTCGCCGGTGCCGTCACGACGCTGTTCTGTCTGTTCGCCGGCCTCGCGACGTTCAAGACGCGCACCGACCCCGGCGGGACGGCCCGCATGGAGATAACCGAGGAGGGGAGCGTCCGCGTCGTCGAGGACACGCCCGTCGTCGGGTCCGGCGGTTCGTCCTCGACGACCGGGAGCAGTACCGCCGGTGTCAACCGCTACTCCGCGCGGGTCCAGGACGAAGAGGACGACGACGCCGAGATACTGAACCGCGACCACGCGTCCTACGACGACGTCACGCACCCGGCCCAGCAGGCGACCGCCGACGGTGGCGCGACTGTCGACGACGCCAGTGGCGCGGAGGTACTGGGCGACCCACAGCCACAACCGCGGGGCCAGCCCGACGCCTACTGTGGCAACTGCACACACTTCGAGTACGTCAAGGCCGACGGGACGATAACGCCCTACTGTGCCCTCCACGACGAACTCATGGAGGACATGGACGCCTGTTCCGAGTGGACCGAGTCGAGCTGAATCCGGTCGGAATACCGGTTCCCGGCTGATCCGGGTCGTCGTGGTCGATTCTCGGCCCGATCTTCGCTTGTCGGACGGCACCAGTCAGCGCCGAACTCGCCCGGTATCGTAGAAAGACCGACAACTGACCACGAGGGCTGCGAGCCTGCTCGCAGACCGAACGTGGCCGGCGCCAACCACCGCAAATGGCGAGCGCAGCGAGCCATTTACTCAGAGGTCGGGGACCGCGAGGTGGAACTGGCCGTCGCGGGCTTCGACGAGACAGAGGTGATAGCCCCGGTTGCGCGAGTGCTTGACGAAACTCTCGCGTTTGTCGCGGCTGAACCGGCCGTGTCCGGTCGAGGCGTCGGCGGTCTCCAGGGCCTCGGGCTCGAAGAAACTCGAGGTGACGAAGACGGCGGCGGCCAGCGAGTCGTTGGATTCGCTGACGCGGGAACTCGCCTCGACGAGCGAACGCATCATGCTCTCGGTGGTGGCCTCCCGGGAGTCGTTCAGGTTGGCGACCACCAGCGGGTTGCCCATCCGGTCGCGCAGGACGACGTCGAACGACTCCTCGGCGTGTTTCTCCTGGCCGTCCTCGGTGAACTCGACCGTGACGGTGCCGTCGAGTTCCGCCCGGTCGATCTCAGGGATCGCGTCGTAGAGGTCCTGGAGCGCCGCGACCCGGCCGGTGTCGCGGATCTCGTAGATGAGGTCCTCGACGACCCAGGAGACGAAGCGGTACTGCAGGGTGTCCCGGAAGAACGCTTCGAAGGACTGGCCGCCCACGCTGGCGCTCGCGCCCTCGAACTGGGTGTGGTGTTCCAGGTCGAGGTTCCCGGTCACGTCCTCGCGGCTCGCCGTCCCGCTGTGTGCCGACTCCAGCGTCGCCTTCCCCTTCGAGCCGTAGCGGACGAAGAGGTTCGTCCCGTCGAGGGCCTCGCTCGGGCTCAACTGCCGCTCGGCGTCGATCGCGCCACCGAACTCCGTCTCGAACTCGTTCAGTCGGGACTCGAGCCGGTCGACCTCCGCCGCGAGTTCGTCACGCTCCGTCACCAGTCGGTCCCGCTCCTCGCGCAACTCCTCGCGCTCTCCCCGGACCGACGCGAGTTCCGACTCCAGGCGCTCTATCTCCGCCTCCCGCTCTTCGACCTCGACCTCCAGCTCCGCGACCCGCTCGCTCGACGCCGCCCGACTGCCCCCGGACGTCCCCGTCGAGCCCGCCGCGCCCCCCGAGGAGTCAGCCGGGGACGACGACCCGGTCGAGGGTGCGTCCGGCTCGGACGACCGGTCCGTCGGGCTCGACTCGGACGATTCGCTCGCTGTGCCACCGGCCGTTTCGGGCCCTGTGTCCGCTGACGACCTGTCGGTCGACGACTCGGCCGCCGACGACGCGGTGTCGATTCCGGAGTCGGAGTCGGACTCCGGTCGTGTGTCGTCCTCGCCTCCAGGGGTACTGCGGGAACCCGCCGCCGCGGTCCCGGCAGTAGCGGCCGCTCCGGCATCCGTCGCGTCCGTCTCCCGGTCGTCGCTCGTCCGTTCGGGGTCGAGTGACGGGATCGAGCGGGTCTCCAGTCGCCCTACGGGCGCTGCTGTCCCGTCTCCGGTGTCGTGTCCGTCCGTAGACTCCCTGCTTCCCGCCGTCCGGCTCTGGCCCGCGGACGCGCGTTTCCGGACCCGGTCGGGTCCGTTCGCTTCGGTGTCGGCTGTCTCCGTCTCGGCGTCCGACGTATCCCCCGCTTCGTGCGTTCCGGTATCGGTGGTTTCGGTGGCCGTGGCATCCCCTGCCCGGGACGTGGGGTTCTCTGCCGTTGTCTCCGGGGCCGTCGCTGTCTCCGTCTCCGATTCGTCGGTCGCCGCGCCGGCGGTGGTCGTCTCGGTCGACGGCTCTGTCTCACCGGTCGCGTCGTCGCTGTCCCCGGCGGCGTCACTCGCGCCGACGGTACTCGCGCCTGCTGTACTGCCTCCACTGGTCGCACCTCCAGCACCAGCCCCGGCAGCGCCGGCGTCGCTCCCGCCGGACGGGCCGGGAATCTCGACTGGTTCGACGTCGACCTGGCGGACCTGGTAGATACCCACCTCGTCGTCGGCGCGCCGGAAGGCCTCGTCGTCGGTGAGCAACTCCCCCATGTTGCCGACCCAGGCGACCGCCATCGAGCGGCCGGCGTGATAGACGACGTAGTAGTCGCCGCTGAGGACGTTGTCGGAGAGTTCGATGTAGCCCGAAAAGCCCCCGTCCGAGAGCGTCCGGTCGACCTCCGAGATGGGCGTCTCCTCGGTGTAGTACTCCGCGCGGACCTCGTCGCCGCGGGCCTGCATCAGCGCCAGCAGCGGGAGCGCGGGCGAGGGTGCCTCGTAGGCGGTCCCGGCCGCGTCCTCGAAGTCCTCGATGGTGCCGTCGAGGACCCCGACGGGTGTTCCCTTGAGGAGACACAGCTTGGCGGGTCCCGCCTGGACGACCCCCGAGAACCCCCCGTCGGCCAGGTCCCGGAGACCGGCGTACCCTCCGCCGAAGGGCACCGTGTCCCAGTCGTCTATCTCCGCGACTGCGCGCGTGGTCATTGTCTTCCACAAGCCGTATGCGACCCAAATACTTTGCGCCGGCGTCAGACGTTCCCCGACGCCCGACCCGGAATCCGGTGATTTCGGGGGTCTACCGTCAACTGACGGCCCCTCTCGGCCCCGGTCGACTGACCGCTCAGTCGCCGTGGACCTGGTCGCGGATCTGCTCGGGGACGGACGGATCCCGAAGCGTCGTGGTATCGCCGAGTTCGTCGCCGTTGGAGATGTTCTCGAGCAGGCGCCGCATGATCTTGCCCGAGCGGGTCTTGGGCAGGTCGTCGACGAACACCACCCGGTCGGGGCGTGCGAACTTGCCGATCTCGTCTTCGACGGCCGCGATGATCCGGTCGCGGACCTCCTCGTTGGCTTCGACGCCTTCCCGAACGACGACGTAGACGTCGGGGACTTCGCCTTTCTCCTCGTGGTTCCGGGCCGCGACGGCGGCCTCTGCGACGTCCTCGACTTCGGCGACGGCCGACTCCAGTTCCATCGTGCCCAGTCTGTGCCCAGCGACGTTCATCACGTCGTCGAGCCGTCCCAGAATACGGAAGTAGCCGTCGCGCTCGTGGACGGCGCCGTCGCCTGCTTTGTACACCCAGTCTGCGGGGTCGTCGCTGTCGACGTCCGAGAAGTCCCGCCAGTACTCGTCGATGAACCGCTCGTCGTTGCCGTAGACCGTCTGTAACATGCCTGGCCAGGGTTTCTCGATGACCAGATTACCCGCGCGGCCGGTCGCCGCTTCCATGGGCTGGCCGTCGTCGTCGTAGAGCGCCGGCTGGATACCCGGGGCGGGCAGCCCCGCAGACCCCGGTTTCATGTCTTTCAGGGCGGGCATGTTCGTGATGAGGTGGCCGCCCGTTTCCGTCTGCCACCACGTGTCCACGATGACCGCGGATTCGTCGCCGATGTGTTTGTAGTACCACAGCCAGGCTTCGGGCTGAATGGGTTCGCCCACCGTGGTCATGTGCCGGAAGTCGAAGTCGTAGTCCTCGGTGTACTCCGGGCCCCACTTCATGAACATCCGGACTGCGGTAGGGGAAGTGTGGAAGATCTCCACGTCGTAACGCTCGGCGATCTCCCAGATGCGGCCCTTGTGGGGATAATCGGGGGTGTCTTCGTACATGACCGAGGTCGTCCCGAGTGCCAGCGGGCCGTAGACGATGTAGGAGTGTCCCGTGATCCAGCCGATGTCGGCCGCACACCAGTAGGTGTCCTCGGGTTCGATATCCAGCGTGTACTTGCTCGTCGCGGTGACGTAGGAGAGATAGCCGCCGGTGCGGTGCTGACACCCCTTCGGCTTCCCGGTCGTTCCCGACGTGTACATCAGGAACAGCGGGTCCTCGGCGTCCCGGGAGACCGGTTCGACCGTCGCGCGCTCGTTCTGGGCAAGCAGGTCGTCGACGAGGACGTAGGGATCGTCTTCACCGATCTCGACGTCGGGGTGTAACTCGTCGTGGCGCGTCCACAGCAACACGGTGTCGACGTCGCTGTCGGCCGCTTCGAGTGCCTCGTCACACTTCTCCTTGTGATTCAGGAACTCGCCCCGGCGGTAGTAGCCGTCGACGGTCACCACGACGTCACTGCCGGCGTCGTCGATGCGGTCGGCGAGCGCCTGTGCGGAGAACCCGGCGAACACCTCCGAGTGGGGGGCACCGATCCGGGCACAGGCCAGCATCGTGACCGGCAGTGCCGGCAACATCGGCAGGTGACACGTCACCACGTCGTCTTCCTGGACCCCGACGTCGCGCAGCGAGGCGGCAGTTTCGTTGACGCGGTTGTAGAGTTCCTGGTAGGTGATGACGTCGCGTTCGTCCGCGTCGGTGCCCTCCCAGATGAACGCCGCCTGGTTGCCCCGCTCGTCGAGATGCCGGTCGATGCAGTTGTACGACGCGTTGAGTTTCCCACCCGTGAACCACTCGTAGAAGGGCGGGTTCGAGTCGTCGAGTACCTCGTCCCAGTGTTCGTCCCAGTCGAGCAGTTCCGCGTACTCCTCGAAGGCGTCGGGATAGTTCTCGTCGAAGCGGTCGTAGATCGACGGGTCGGTGACGTTGGCCTGGCCGACGAACTCCGTCGGTGGCCGGAAGTACTCCTGTTCTGTCAGTCTCGATTCGAGTTCCGCGTCGGGCTCGTCGGACATGTTACCGCCCCCGTCCGGTCGGGACCGGTCGCGAGCCGTCTCGATGGCTACCTGTTGACATGGAACGTCCTGTATATCCCCAACGAGGTTCTTAAGCGGACCATCTAACTATCTTTGGGGTCGTCCGCACGGTCGAACCGTGACCGCCTGTGCGGGCTGTCGCTCCCGGGGCGAGCCGACCGTCGATCAGCCCTCGTCGTCGTCGAAGAAAGCGGTCAGCAGTTTCTGCTGGGCTTTCCGGAGGTGGTTGTGGAGCGTGGGCGAGGAGACCCCGATAGAGTCGGCCAGTTCCTCGGCGGTGCTGCCCCGCGGCCACTCGAAGTAGCCGGCGAGGTAGGCGGCTCGCAGGATCGACTGCTGGTTGTCGGTGAGGTCGTCCTCGAGCGAGCGCCGGAGCCCGTCGGTGGTCTGGACGGGACGCTGGATCTCCTGTTTCGAGACGAGCGAGGAGTCGGGGAACGACGACTGGAGGCCGTTGAACACCGACCGGACGTCCGTCTCTGTCGTGAACTCGACGGTGAGTCGCTGGACGCCGTCCGCGACGGTGAAGTCCGTGACCTGCCCCCCGAGTTCCGTCAACGTCGTCGCCGGTTGCTCGCCGTCGACGACGAACTCGACGAGATAGCGCCCGCCGTAGTCGCGGATCAGTCGGGCGTTCTCGATGCCATCGACGTCGGACGCGAAGCTGACCACTTCCTCGGGGGTCGTCCCGGTCATCGTCACGAAGTACAGCAGCGACTGCTCCTCGCCGGGGACGAACCCCTCGAGGTCGAACGACGCCCCGAGTTGCTCGCTCGCGGCGACGAAAAACGACTCGGTACTCCCGGTCCGGAACCCGAGTTCGAGCACCCGGTCGGCGAGCAACAGGTTGCGCCGCTTGACGTCGGTCATCGCCTGGCCCACCTGCCAGCCGATCCCCGCGAGTATCCGGCGCTCTTCGGGGGTGAACGCCGACTCGGCGGCCGTCCCGAGCACGAGGAGTCCGTGGGTCGTATCGCCGTAGGCGACCGGGACGAACGCGAGCGAACGGGGAACGGTCCCCCCGTCGGACCGGTCGGTCGCCAGTGACGCGAGCGTGGGGTGCTGTGTGGCGTCCCCGACGACCTGAACCTCGCCGACGTCGATCGCGCGAGTCCCCGGGGCGTCGGCGTCAGCACCATCGGTGGCATCGGCGTCGGCGGCATCCGTATCGACATCGGCGCCGGCGTCGACAGCGGCCTCGGCCAGCGCCTGTGCGGTCGCCTCGTCGACCCCGTCCCACTCGGTCGCGACGACGCCCGCCTCGCCGGTGACGGACCCGAGCCAGGCGAACTCGTAGGCGTCGGTCGCCGCGAGACGCTCACAGACGCCGGCCGCGACGGCGTCACGGTCCGAGGCCACCGAGAGCACCGCAGTGACGTCCCTCAGCCCCTCGATCGCGGCAGTCACGCGTCGCGAAACGCGGTCCTCACCGCCCGATCCGGCGTCGCCGTCGCCCTCCTCGACCGCGACGAACGTGGTGAGGTGCCGGTCCGAACGGTGCGGGCGGTCGTCCCCGAGCGACGCAGTCGTCCGGACGACGGCTACGGGATCGCCGTCGCGCCGGCGGAGTCGGATCCGGGAAGCCCCGCTGTCCTCGAACGGTGGCACCGGGTCGCCGGCGTAGAGTGTCGTGACGTCCCGGCCCACGACATCCCGGTCGGCGTATCCCGTCAGCGCCGCGAAGCCGTCGTTGGCGTACTCGACCCGGCCGTCGCCGTCTGTGACCACCAGACCGAGGTCGGCCCCGTCGACAGCACGCCCCAGGTCGGGCGGGTGCCAGCCGGTCGTCGGCCCCGACACGGCCGTCCGTTCGAGCGCATCGATCACCGCCTCGACGTCGACCGGGTCGAGTCGGCGACAGAGGCTGTCGAGCCCGTCCCACGGCCCGATGGCGAGGACCACCCGCGGGTCGACGCCCTCCGTCTGGACGAGGTGGCGCGCGTAGTACGTACAGAGGTCCCCCGAGGAGACCTCGGCCAGCGCGTCGTCACCGAACAGGTCGGCCGCACGCTCGCCCACCTCCGAGACGACCATCTGGATCCGCCGCGGCGTCACGCCGACGAGGCGGTCGGACTCCCCGACCCCGCGTTCGTTGACGTAGCGCCTGACCGCCGACCGCACCGACGGCGGGACGTACGCCTCGCGCACCGGTTGCCCCGAGTCGTCACCCGACGGCACCGCGAGGAGGTGGTGTGTCCCGCTCGCCGTGGAGACGGTCCGGAAATCCGACGGCCTGACGCGGGCGATCTCCGGCGGGCGGAGCCCGACCTCGCCACAGAGACGGACGACCAGCGCCTCCCGGTAGGTGTCCGCCGCCTGCCGTAACCGGTCGTACGCCGCCGCGGACACGCTGTCGGTCGGCGACCCGCCGGCCACTGTCTCGATACTCATCCGTATACCACTTCGCTTCTCGACGACTACCGAAATAAAACAACGGGCTAATATAATTATCTTTGATGGGTTAGTGGGGAGAACCGTCAACAGTCGCGTGAATGGGTCCGGAACGTCGATTCGCGATATATGAATTTCCGAAGCACCTGGGTCGGTCCGGCCAAGCCTGGTCTAGCCAAGCCCGATCCGGTCTGGTCCGGTCCGGCCGGGTCGGGTTCGGTCCGGTTCGTCGGAGAGGGACGCCCGACGAGGTCAGGCGCTGTCGGTGTCGACCGTCTCGTCGTCGTCGAGTGCGGATTCGATCTCGCCGACGATCTCGGGGTTGCGGAGCGCGCTGGTGTCGCCGAAGTCGCCGTCGCCGGCCAGGTCCTTGAGGAGGCGTCGCATCAGTTTGCCCGAGCGAGTCTTCGGGAGTTCCGGGGTGAAGACGACCTGTTCCGGGGTGGCGAAGGTGCCGATGGTCCGTTCGACGTTGTCGGTGATGCGCCCGCGGAGCGAGGCCGCGGCCTCGTGGCCCTCGTCGGTACTGACGAAGGCGTAGACGCCGTTGCCGCCGTCGGCCTCGCGGACGTCGACGACCGCCGCCTCCGCGACACCGTCCACGTTGGCGATGGCGCTCTCCAGTTCCATCGTCCCGAGTCTGTGGCCGTCGACGGTCACCGTGTCGTCGATCCGACCGAGGACGGTGACGTAGCCGTCGTCGTCGATGCGGGCGATGTCCTCGGTGACGTAGCGCCAGTCACCGTCCACGGTGCGGTCGTCGGTCTCCAGGTCCAGGGGCATCCCCGGCCACGGCCTGGTGACGGCGAGTCGGCCCCCTTCCTGTGCCGTGGTGGGGTCACCCCTGGGTCCGACGACCGTCACGTCGATCCCCGGGAGGGCGGGCCCAGCACTCCCGGGTTTCATCTCGTCGACGCCGGGCAACGTCGACAGCAGGATGCTCCCCGTCTCGGTCTGCCACCACGTATCGACGATCGGGCAGTTCCCGTTCCCGACGTGCTCGTAGTACCACCACCAGGCGCTGGTGTTGATGGGTTCGCCGACCGATCCCAGGAGTCGCAGCGAGGACAGATCGTGGGAGTCGGGGTGTTCTGTGCCCCACTTGATGAACGCCCGGATAGCGGTCGGTGCGGTGTAGAAGACGTCGACGGCGTTGCGCTCGATGAGTTCCCACACGCGGTCTTTCTCGGGGTGGTCGGGCGTCCCCTCGTAGAGCAGCGTCGTCGTCCCGAGCGCGAGCGGGCCGTAGACGAGATAGGAGTGACCGGTGATCCACCCGATGTCGGCCGAACACCAGTAGGTGTCCTCGGGTTTCAGGTCCAGGACGGCGTGACTGGTCCAGGCAGTGTGGGCGAGGTAGCCCCCGGTCGTGTGGCGCACGCCGGTCGGTTCCCCGGTCGTCCCCGAGGTGTAGATGAGAAAGAGCGGGTCGTTCGCGTCCCGCGAGACGGGTTCGACCGTCGCACCCCGGTGGTCGGCGACGAGCGCGTCGTAGTCGTGATAGCCCGCGCCCAGGCGCGTCTCCTCGTCTTCGAGTCGCTCGACGACGACGACGTCGCTCACGTCGTGGGGGACGGAGATACGCGCGTTGTCGGCCCTGTTCTTCTGGTGGATGGCGTTCCCGCGCCGGTAGTAGCCGTCACAGGTGACCAGGTACTCGGACTCGGCCCGTTCCATCCGGTCGGCCAGCGCCTGCGCCGAGAAGCCGGCGAAGACCACGTTGTGGGGCGCGCCGATCCGGGCACACGCCAGCATCGCGATGGGGAGTTCCGGGATCGAGGGCATGTACAGCGTCACGATGTCGCCCTCGTCGATGCCGAGCGACCGGAGTCCGGCGGCGAACTCGTTGACCTCGTGATACAGGTCGAGGTAGGTGTAGGTGCGCCGTTCGCCGCGCTTGCCGATCCACTTGATCGCGGCCTGGGTCTTGCGCTCCGCGAGGTGGCGGTCGACGCAGTTGTACGAGGCGTTCAGCCGCCCGCCGGGAAACCAGCGCAGCGACGCGGGTCCGCGTTCCAGAACGCTCCCGTAGTCCGACTCCCAGTCGAGCATCGCTCCCGCCCGCTCCCAGCAGTCGGGCCACTCCTCGAACGCCGCCAGGTGGGACCCGGTGACGTTCGCCTGCTCGACGAACTCTTGGGGTGGCGCGACGGTCTCCCTGTCGCGTGAGCCGTCACCGACTGCCTGCTCGTCGTCCATCTGGTGGGTCTCCCGGTGGAACGGACATAAAATTACCCGCTATCCGGGAGTTCCGCGACGCGCCGGCCGCTGACTCCCCCCGACCGCTTGCTGTCGGTTCTTCGGGGCCGATAGGCGAAGTGTCTGCCGAGAAGCGCCGTACTGTCGAAACACGTTATCTGATCCGATAATCTTCGCCGTGAATTTATATAGGGGTTCGTAGTTGACACGAATAATCATGAAACGACCGACGCCAGCAGCGGTCGCACGCTGGATTCGCGCGGCGGTCGGCGGGACAGGGAACACAGACGGGACGACCACCCTCGAGACCGACGGCGGGACGGTCCCGGCACCCGACTCGTCGGACGCTTCGCTCGGCGGCGGCCCGGACGCGCCACAGGCGCTCGTCGACGACGTCTTCGACCGACTCGCCGACGAACTCGGTGCCGAAGCCGAAGAAGCGCTCGCGAGGGCCAGACGGGACCTCCGGTCGGGGCTCGAATCCACTGCGAGGAGCCCCGCGACCGGTGGCGCGGACGTCGGAGCAGGCGTCGGGCCAGGCGACGCCGGGGGCGGGCCGGACACCGGGGACGGGCTGGACGCCGGGCCAGCGGGCGTGGATCGCGGTCTCGACTACCACCGGATACTACACCACATCGGGACGCCGCTGTTCGTGCTGGACGCCGACGGGGAGATCCTGACCTGGAACAGCCAGCTCGAACAGCTCACGGGCGTCGCCGAGGCCGAGGCCCAGGCCATGGAGATGGCGAGCATGGCGTTTTACCCGGACGGCCGGCGGGGCAAGACGCTGGCCGACAAGGTCCTCGACGCGCCCGAGCGGACCGACGAGGCCCACGACGTCCCGAGAGTCGAGGACGCCGACTTCACGCTGTATCGCGACACGAGCGTCATGCTCGACCAGAACGGGGAGGAGGTCCACATCTCCTTCTCGGCGGCACCGATCTACGACGACGACGAACTGGTCGGGGTCGTCGAGATGGTCCAGGACCGGACGGCCGACGTCCTGCGCCACGAACACACCACGGATCTCGTCACGGAACTCGAGGAGACCATGCGGGCGATCCGGGGGGGTGACCTCGACACCCGGGCCGAGTTCGCCAACGAGGAGGGCCACGTCGACGAGTCGCTGCTGGCCGTCGTCGACGAACTCAACGAGATGGCCGACACGCTCCAGGGGCTCATCAGGCGGGTCGACGACAACGCGAACGACCTCGCGGCGTCGACCGACCGGTCGGCCGAGGCCGCCGTCGACGTCGAGGAGGCGGTCGTCGAACAGAACGCGCTCCTCCGGGAGGCGACCGACGACGTCCAGGAGGTGAGCGCGAGCATGGAGGAGATCGCCGCCACCTCGAACCAGGTCGCCAGGGCGGCGAGTCGCGCCAAAGACGCCGTCGAGGACGGTGCCACCGCCGGCGAGCGCGCCCGGTCGGTTACCGACGAGTTGACCGACACCAGCGAGGCGCTCGTCGACGACGTCGTCGGCCTCGAGGAGCGCATGGACGAGGTCAACGAGATCACCGAGATCATCGCCGACGTCGCCGAGCAGACCAACATGCTCGCGCTGAACGCGAACATCGAGGCCGCCCGGGCCGGCGAGAGCGGGGAGGGGTTCGCGGTCGTCGCCGAGGAGGTCAAGACCCTCGCCAACGAGACCGGCGAGTACGCCGACCGCATCTCCAGCAACGTCGCCGAGATACAGGCACAGGCCACCGCAACCGTCGGGACCGTCGAGGAGTCCAACCAGCGGATCGAGCGCGCCGAGGAACGCATCGCCGAGGCGCTGACCGCTCTCGAGGAGATCTCGGACGCGGTCGACGAGGCCGCCGCCGGCATCGAGGAGGTCGCCGACGCCAACGACGGGCAGGCCGACGCCATCGAGGGCGTCACCACCACCATCGAGGACGCCCGGGCTCACGCCGAAGACGCCGAAGCCGCCGCCGGACAGATCGTCGACGCGACCGAGTCCCAGACCCGTTCGGTCGGCGAACTCGTCGACAGCGTCGAGCGACTCCACGACGGGTCGTAGGCCGGGACCCGTCGACGCGGACCGACCCCGGATCGCACGTACCGGGCCCCCTGTCACGTACCGGCTGCCGGAGTTTCGGAAGAATATATCTCCCGAATCCAGAATGCCGAATTTTCGACGGCATCGAACCACTCTACTATCGAATGCGTCGAAAGACCGATCTCTACCGTCATTCTCGCTTCGGTAAATACGAACTCCCGAAGCCGTTCGGCAGGTCGGTCCCACGACGGTCCGGCGCGAGACTGGCCGGGACGCTTTGCGGTCAGACCGTCCCGGAGAGGTCGGGCAGACCGCCCCGCGGTCAGGCCGTCCCGTAGAGGTCGGGCAGACCGCCCCGCGGTCAGGCCGTCCCGTAGAGGTCGGCCGCCCGCTCCGCGAGCGGGTCTGGGCTCGTGCGGCCGGTCACCACGTCGAGAACCTCCCCGTTTTCGAAGAAGACGACCGCCGGGGCCGCGTTGACCTCGTAGGTGCTGCAGAACTCGGGGCACTGTTCCCCGTCGAGTCCCCCCACGGCGTCCGGGAGGCCGTCGAGTATCTCGTCGAGTTCGGATTTCATCCCCTCGCAGGGCTCACAGCCACGCTTCCAGACCGTGACGACGGCGCGGTCGTTCGCCGAGACGAACTCGGCGTAGCTCTCGTCGTCGAGCGCGGTCACGGCGTCCGGGACGGGCGATCGCGGTCCGACCTCGACGACGAGACTGGCCATCTCCGCCAGCGTCGCCCTGTCGTAGCCGTCGAGGCGGGCGTACAGCGTCATGTACGTCGCGAACTCCTCGCGACTCACGTCGAGTTGCTCGACGTGTTCGGCCGCCGCTTCGGCCGACTCCAGGTCGAACGCCTCGGCGACCGACTGGTGGAACTCCTCGTCGTCGACCGAGAGGTACGTGTCGTAGTAGATATGGCGGGCGTCCTCGAAGTCGTCGGTCGTCGCGACCGCGTCCGTCTCCTCGTCGTGGACCAGCACGTCCTCCGCACAGAGCGTGTCGATGTGGGCGTCGAGGCGTGATTCGTCCACGGTCAGACCCCCAGGTACCGCTCTCGCGTCGCTTCGTCCTCGCGCAGTTCCGACGCGGTGCCGTCGAACACGATGGACCCCTGGTCGACGATGTAACACCGGTCCGCGATCTTCATCGCGGCCACGGCGTTTTGCTCGACGAGGAGAACCGTCGTCCCCTCGTCCCGGATCCGCTCGACGGCCGCCTCGACCGTCTGGATTATCTGCGGGGCGAGCCCCTCGTAGGGTTCGTCCAGCATCAGGAGGTCCGTGTTCTGTTTGAGCGCACGGGCGATGGCGAGCATCTGCTGTTCGCCCCCCGAGAGCGTCCCGGCGAGTTGCTGTTTGCGCTCGCCCAGCCGCGGGAAGTCCTCGTATATCTCCCCGGTGGACAGCCCCTCGTGGGACGCCTCGAGGTCGCGCCGCCAGGTGTTCGACCGGTTCATCACCACCTCGGCGAGGTGGAGGTTCTCCTCGACGGTGAGGTTGCCGAACACCCGGCGTTCCTCGGGGACGTGGGAGATGCCGAGCATGGAGATGTCCTCGGCCGGCATCCCCGTGATGTCCCGACCCTTGTACGTGATGGTGCCGTCGCGCACCTCGGGTGGCGTCGCGCCGGCGATGCTCCGGAGTGTGGTCGACTTGCCGGCGCCGTTGCGCCCGAGCAGCGCACAGATCTCGCCTTCCTCGACGTGCATCGAGAGGTCCCGCAGGATGTGGCTCTCCCCGTAGTAGCTCTCGATGCCGTCGATCTCCAGCAGGCTCACAGCTCGACACCTCCGAGGTAGGCCTCCTGGACCGCCTCGTCGCCCTGGACCTCCTCCGGGGTCCCCTCTGCGATGATCGACCCGCGGTTCAACACGGCGATGCGGTCCGAGACGCGAAAGACCACCTCCATGTCGTGTTCGACGAGCATGATCGTCAGGTCGAGGTCCGCCTGGAGTTCCTCGACGAGGTCGACGGTCGCCTCCGTCTCCTCGGGAGACATCCCCGCGGTCGGTTCGTCCATGAGCAACAGCGAGGGTTCGCTCGCCAGGGCGATACCCAGTTCCAGGCGGCGCTTGTCCCCGTAGGGCAACTCCGACGCGGTGGTCTCGCGCTGGTCCAGCAACTCCACGGCCTCCAGCACCTGGTGTGTCCGTTCTTCGACCGCCGGGTAGGCGTTCCGGTGGCGGAAGAAGTTGAACCTGAACGAGCCGTGTTCGGCCCCGAACGAGGCGATGTTGGCGTTCTCCTCGACCGAGAGGTCCGGGAAGATCGAGGCGGTCTGGAATGACTTCCCGATGCCCCGCTGGACGACCTCGTGGGGTTCGAGGTCGACGATGGATTCGCCCTGGAAGCGGATGTCGCCCTCGGTCTCCTCGAGCATCCGCGTGATGAGGTTGATGAGTGTGGACTTGCCGGCGCCGTTGGGGCCGATGAGCGAGAGCAGTTCCCCCTCCTGGATCTCGAGGTTGACGTGGTCGGTCGCGAGGAGTCCGCCGAACTTCTTGACCAGGTCGTCCGTCTCCAGAAGCGCCGTCATCGGTCGTCACCTCCGCCCATGCCGGGGATCCGGCGGCGCAGGGAGTCGAGCCATGCCCGCGCCCGGTCCGGGAAGGTCTCGACGAACCGCCGCGTCGTAGCCGGTGCGTTCCGGACGATCTCGGGCGACCTGACGACGAGGCCGCGGGCGTACGTGATCCCGCCCCAGATACCGTTGGGGAGCAAGACGATCACGGCGACGAAGACGATCCCGAGGATCATGTGCCAGAACGTCCCGATGTTGGGGAAGCCGCTGACGATGTTCGCGACGTACATGTAGAGCCCGGCGCCGAAGAGCGACCCGAACAGCGACCCGGCTCCGCCGAGGACGGTGATGACGACGATGTCGCCGCTGACTGTCCACCGCAGGGCGTTGTCGATGGGCACGTACTCCCGCTGGATCACGTAGATGCTGCCGGCGACGCCGGCGAACGCGCCCGAGAGGATGAAACTCATCAGCTTGTACCGCCAGACGTTCAGCCCGACGAACTCGGCGCGCTGTTCGTTCTCGCGGATGGCCCGCAGGACGACCCCGTACGGCGAGTTGAGGATGCGGTACCCGAAGACGACGGCACCCACCAGCGCGACGCCCGCGAACGCGTACATCCAGGACGCCACGAACGCGTCCGGGATCAGCGGGACCGGGTCCCCGAGGTCGATGATGCCGAACAGCAGCCCCAGGTCGACGTCGTTGAACCCGTTCTCGCCGCCGGTGATGTTACTCATCGGCGACAGGAAGATGTAGTAGGTCATCTGGCCGAACGCCAGCGTGAGGATGGCGAAGTAGATACCGCCACGGCGCAGCGATATCCACCCGATCACCCACGCGACGACGACAGCGGTGAGCGTCCCGACGACGAGCATCGCGATCGGACTGCCCGAGACCTCCGCGCTGAAGATCCCTGCCGCGTACGCGGCGGTGCCCCAGAACATGGCGTGACCGAACGACAGGAGGCCCGTGAATCCCAGAAGGAGGTCGTACCCGATCGCGAATATCGCCCAGACGACGGTGAGCGTGATCAGGCTGTTGTACCAGATGTACTCGGTCGGGAGCCCGAGTTGGGTGGGGAGTTCGACGAGCACGTACGGCGCGAGCAACACGCCAAGAAACGTGAGCACTGCGACAGTCAACTCGCTGTCCCGGACCGCGGCCCACCGACCGTACACCGAGCGGGCGACGCTCGCGAACTGTTCGCCGACCCCGGGCGACGCGGAGGCGGTTTCGTCGCTCACGTGGACACCTCCTCGGACCCGAGCAGGCCCTGTGGCCGCGTGAGCAGGACGACGACCGCCAGCACGTAGATGCCGACCTGCGCCCAGGGGGTGAAGTTGAACTGGAAGAGGAAGTCGACCTGTCTGACCAGAAACGTGACGCTCCCGAGCGTGATCAGCGTCACCTGGACGAGTCCGATGAGCGTCCCCCCCAGGATCGCCCCTCTGATCGACCCGACGCCGCCGATGACGACCGTCAGGAACGCGGGGACGAGGATCGTCGTCCCGATCTCGGGGTTGATGTTCGACAGCGGGGCACCGACGACGCCGGCCGCGCCGGCCAGCCCCGCACCGATACCGAACATCACGATGTAGGGCCGGGTGATCTTGATCCCGAGCAGGCGGACCATCTCGGGGTCGCGGGTCCCGGCCTTGACGACCAGCCCGAAGTCCGTGTACTCGACGATGACGTACACCCCGAGTACCAGGGTCGCGGTGATCGCGATGACCCAGATCCGCCAGACGTCGATGGTCACTTCGGTGAGCGGGACGGCGATCGGGCCGGACAGCGGCAGGCTCCCCAGGACGTTCGACGGGATGTCGTAACTGTAACTGCGCCCACCGAACAGCGCGTGCAGGAGTTCCTGGACGATGATCGCCAGCCCGAAGGTCACCAGGATCTGGTCGGTGTCCGGGCGGTCGTAGAACGGTCGCGCGACGAACCGCTCCATCGCGAGTCCGACGACGAAGACGAACAGCGGGACGATCGCGAGTGCGGCGAGAAAACCCCACTCGAGTCCCAGCGTCGGGAACCCCCACTCGGCGAGTTTGCCGTTCGAGATCGATATCTCCTGTGTGATGAGCAGGCCGGCGTACGCACCGACCACGTACAGCGCCCCGTGGGCGAAGTTGACGAACTTCAGTGTGCCGAGGATGATCGACAGGCCGATGGCGAGGAGCACGTAGATCGCGCCCACCTGTAACCCGTTGACGAGTAACAGGATGACGTCGCCGACGAGGCTCATCGGTCGTTCACCCCGGCGGTCCGGCGTCGCGCTCGTTTCGTCGTTCCGTGCTGGACGTCATGCATGGTAGTATAGAGTGTTGGAATCACACATATAATTGTGAGGGAGTACGCGACGGTGGGGCCTTACTCGTCCCCGTAGTCACCGAGTTCGCACTGCGCGGCGGGGCCTTCGTCACAGCCGTACCCGACGTTCTCGCGCGGCGTGAGTTCGACGATCTCGAAGAAGTTGCCCTCTTCTTGCTCGTCCGAGGGCAGTCCCCGCACGACCGGGATGGCCCGCTGTGCCTGGTGGTCACAGGCGCGCATCGTCTCCTGGCCCATCCCGATATTGTCGTACTCGTAGCCCTCAAGTTGGCGGATGACCTCCGGCGGGTAGAACGTCCCCGCTCGCTCGGCGGCGGCCGCGTACTGCAGTGTCGACGAGTACGCGAGCTGTGCCGGTCCCGACGGGACCCGACCGTCGTACTCCTCGCCGAACACCTGTGTGAACGAGTTCGAGGGGTCGTTGTCGATCTGGGAATCCCAGGCGATCGTCCCGAAGACACCCTCGATGGCTTCGGACGCGCCGTTGGCCATCGGGCGGTTGTACAGCGGCATGATGATCTCCATGTCCTCGTCGATGCCGGCGTCGATGGCCTGACCCAGCGAGTTCGCGCCGTCCAGGCCGTAGTGGTTGAGGAACAGGGCGTCCGCGCCGGAACTCTGGGCCTCCGAGAGGTACGACGAGAAGTCGCTGGTGTCGAGCGGCGTCGCGACGCTGTCGACCTCCTCCCAGCCGGCCTCCTCGAAGAACTGCCGGATCGACTCCTCGACTGTCTTGCCCCAGGTGTAGTCGGCGTACAGCTGGTAAAAGGACAGGTCGTCGCCGTACTCCGCGGTGACGACCGGGGTCAGCGCCTGTCCGGTCATGTACGCGTTGAACATCTCCCGGAAGCTGTAGCGCACGCAGTCTTTCCCGGTGGTGTCGTTCGAGTGGGTCAGACAGCACATGAACATGACCTTCTGGCGCTGTGCGACACCCTGCTGGGCGATGGCCACCGCGCTCGAGGAGCCACCCGAGAACATGATGACGTCGTCCCGCTGGACCATCCGCGAGGCCGTCTCGGAGGCCTGGGACGCGTCCGTCGCCGTGTCGCCCTCCACGTAGTCGATCTCGTAGCCGAGGACGCCGTCGCCCGAGAGGTCCTCCCAGTCGTCGACCCACCCGCCCCCGTTGTTGAGGTGTTTGACGGCCAGTTCGTACGCACGCAGCTCGTCCTCGCCCTCCGAGGAGTACGGCCCCGATGTCGGGACGTTGAACCCGAACGTCGCCGTGTCGCCCTCGATCGGGTAGTTGCCCAGTGACGGGTAGTCCGTCGCGGTACTCCCACCGTCACCGCCGTCGCCACCATCGCCACCGTCGCCGCCGTCGCCACCGTCACTCCCGTCGCCACCGTCGCTGCCGTCGCCACCGTCACCGCCGCCAGTACACCCGGCGAGCCCGGCGAGACCCGCCACACCAGTTGCACCGGCACTCTTCAGGAGTGACCGCCGCGAGACGGTCTTGTCATGATCTGACATACACAATATCACCCGCCGACTACCATCATAAAAGTTGACTATAATTATCGGAACCAGGGCCGCTACCCGCCCTCTGTGTCCCGCTTCGGGTACCGATCTCTTGCCTTCGTGGGCAAGGATCGGAGCGCGGGGACGACGGCCACGGGACCGCCCACGGACCGCCCGCTGGAGCGACAGCCGCGGTGAGTGGCAACCGCCGTGGCTGTCAGCCGCCGTGGCTGTCAGCCGCCTGGACCTGGTCGCGGATCTCCTCGGGAACAGAGGGATCACGCAGGGTGGTCGTATCGCCGAGTTCGTCGCCGTTGGAGATGTTCTCGAGCAGGCGGCGCATGATCTTCCCCGAGCGGGTCTTGGGGAGGTCGTCGACGAACACGACTCTGTCGGGGCGTGCGAACTTGCCGATCTCGTCTTCGACGGCGGCGATGATCCGGTCGCGGACCTCCTCGTTGGCCTCGATACCCTCGCGGACCACGACGTAGACGTCGGGGACTTCACCTTTCTCCTCGTGTTTCCGGGCCGCGACGGCGGCCTCGGCGACGTCCTCGACTTCGGCGACGGCCGATTCGAGTTCCATCGTCCCCAGTCTGTGCCCAGCGACGTTCATCACGTCGTCCAGTCGTCCGAGGATACGGAAGTAGCCGTCGCGCTCGTGGACGGCGCCGTCGCCCGCTTTGTACACCCAGTCTGCGGGGTCGTCGCTGTCCACGTCGGAGAAGTCCCGCCAGTACTCGTCGATGAACCGCTCGTCGTCGCCGTAGACTGTCTGCAACATTCCGGGCCAGGGTTTCTCGATGACGAGGTTGCCGGCACGGCCCGTGGCTTCCGCCATGGGCTGGCCATCGTCGTCGTACAGCGCCGGCTGGATACCCGGGGCGGGGAGGCCGGCCGATCCAGGCTTCATGTCCTTCAGGGCGGGCATGTTCGTGATGAGGTGGCCACCGGTCTCGGTCTGCCACCACGTGTCGACGATGACGGCGGACTCGTCGCCGATGTGTTTGTAGTACCACAGCCAGGCTTCGGGCTGGATGGGTTCACCCACCGTCGTCATGTGCCGGAAGTCGAAGTCGTAGTCCTCGATGTACTCCGGGCCCCACTTCATGAACATCCGCACCGCGGTAGGGGAAGTGTGGAAGATGTCCACGTCGTAGCGCTCGGCAATCTCCCAGATACGGCCCTTGTGGGGATGGTCCGGCGTGTCCTCGTACATCACGGACGTAGTGCCCAGCGCCAGCGGGCCGTAGACGATGTAGGAGTGGCCCGTGATCCAGCCGATGTCCGCGGCACACCAGTAGGTGTCCTCGGGTTCGATATCCAGCGTGTACTTGCTCGTCGCGGTGACGTACGACAGATACCCACCGGTGCGGTGCTGACACCCCTTCGGCTTCCCGGTCGTTCCCGACGTGTACATCAGAAAGAGCGGATCCTCGGCGTCCCGGGAGACCGGTTCGACGGTGGCTCGCTCGTTTTGCGCGAGCAGGTCGTCGACGAGGACGTAGGGATCGTCTTCGCCGATCTCGACGTCGGGATGTAACTCGTCGTGGCGCGTCCACAGCAACACGGTGTCGACGTCGCTGTCGGCCGCTTCGAGCGCCTCGTCGCACTTCTCCTTGTGATTCAGGAACTCGCCCCGGCGGTAGTAGCCGTCGACGGTGACGACTACGTCCGACCCTGCATCGTCGATGCGGTCGGCGAGCGCCTGTGCGGAGAACCCGGCGAACACCTCCGAGTGGGGGGCACCGATCCGTGCGCAGGCGAGCATCGTGACCGGGAGAGCGGGCAGCATCGGCAGGTGACAGGTGACGATGTCGTCCTCGCGGACCCCGACGTCACGGAGCGAGGCGGCAGTTTCGTTGACGCGGTTGTAGAGCTCCTGGTAGGTGATGACGTCGCGTTCGTCGGCGTCGGTCCCCTCCCAGATGAACGCCGCCTGGTTGCCCCGCTCGTCGAGATGCCGGTCGATGCAGTTGTACGACGCGTTCAACTGTCCGCCGGTGAACCACTCGTAGAAGGGCGGGTTCGAGTCGTCGAGTACCTCGTCCCAGTGTTCGTCCCAGTCGAGCAGTTCCGCGTACTCCTCGAAGGCGTCGGGGTAGTTCTCGTCGAACCGGTCGTAGATCGACGGGTCGGTGACGTTGGCCTGGCCGACGAACTCCGTCGGTGGCCGGAAGTACTCCTGTTCCGTCAGTCGCGCTTCGAGCGGCGAGTCGTCTGTCATGATGTCCCTCGGCGGGCGGTTCGACCGACTGAAGTATCAATCTGATCCCGTCGCAGGAAATCACTCGGACGGACCCATTCCTGACGACATTCCGATACTTTTTTGCCGCCGCCGGTGTAGCGGGGTCGTAGACGCGGGTCCCCGCGCACCCTCCACCATGAGCGTTATCGAGATACAGAATCTGACGAAGCGGTTCGGGACAGTCGCTGCTCTGGACGACCTCTCCTTCTCGGTCGACGAGGGCGAGGTCTTCGGCTTCCTCGGTCCGAACGGGGCGGGCAAGTCGACGACCATCAACATCCTGCTCGGGTTCACCAGGGCGTCGGCGGGGTCGGCACAGGTGTTCGGCCACGACGTCGAGACCGAGAGCAAGCAGATCCGGTTTCGAACCGGTTCGTTGCTGGAGGGCTACGGCGTCTACAGTCGGCTCACTGCGCGCGAACACGTCGAGCGGGCCGCCAACGCAAAGGGTGTCGTCGCCGACCCAGACGCGATCCTGGAGCGAGTGGGTATCCCCGACGCCGCCGACAGACGCGCCGGGGGTTTCTCGAAGGGGATGCGCCAGCGGATGGCCATCGGGATGGCGCTCGTCGGCGAGCCGGATCTCCTCGTCCTCGACGAACCCTCCACGGGACTGGACCCCAACGGCGTCCGCGACCTGCGCGAGATCATCCGCGAGGAGAGCAGGCGGGGCGCCACGGTCTTTTTCTCCTCGCACCTCATCGACCAGGTCGAGGCCGTCTGTGACCGCGTGGGCATCCTCAAGGACGGCGAGATGGTCACGCAGGGCGACGTCGACGACCTCCGCGCGCGCCTCGACGCTTCGATCGTCAGCGTCTCCGTCGACGAGACGCCCGACTCGTTGCTGGGCTCGCTCCGGGGTATCGACGGCGTCGAGGAGGTCTCGGCCACCGACAGACAGGTCGTCGTGACCGCCCGCGGCGGCGTCGCCAAACTCCGGGCGCTCGAAGCGATCGAGCGTGCGAACGTCGGCTTCACCGACTTCACGACGACCGACCCCTCGCTGGAGGAGATCTTCGAGGAGGCGACGCTGGGCGTACTCGCGGCCGCCGACGAGGGCGACGCAGACACCGGTGGCGGGAGTCTCGGTGGCGACGGTGGGGGCGGCCCCGGCGACGGCGACGATTCAGGTAGCGACGAGACTGACGGCGACGGAGACGACGAGGAGCGCCAGGCAGACTGGTCGGAAGCGACGACGGAGGGGGACGCGTGAGCCTCCGCACCGTCGTCGAGGACGACCTGTTGCGCCTGCGGCGGTCGCCGCTTGGCTGGGGCGTCGCGCTGTCGGTCCTCGCGCCAACGGCCGGCATCGCGGCGATCATGGTCCTCCTGGAACTCGTCGACGTGACCGGCGGCCCGGCAGCGCCGTTCGACAACATCATGATGACCGTCGCCGTCTTGCTCTCTTTCCTGTTGCCGTTCGTGGCCATGCTCGGGAGTTACAGCGCAATCGTCTACGAGCGCGAATCGGGCTCTGTCCGGTTTCTCCTGGGACTGCCCAACTCCCGGTGGGACGCCTACGCCGGCAAGTACGTCAGCCGGACGGTCCTGCTGGTCGTCTCGATCCTCGCCGGGTTCCTGACCCTGGCGCTCGTCGGCTTCGGGATTCTCACCGACCCCAGCGCGTCCGGACTCCTCCTGTTCGTGCTCGCGACGGTCGCGTTCGCCCTGGTGTTCGTCGGGTTCGGGATCGCCATCTCGGGCGTCGCGAACTCGCTCATCGGCGCCACCGCCGGGATCATCGCCACCTACGTCGTCTTCCGGGGCGGCTGGATGATCGCCCAGTTCGCCGGGCTGTACGTCACGCCGCCCCAGGGTGAGGTGGCCCGGCCCTATCCCGACTGGTTTTTCTTCCTCGGTCGGGTGAACCCGCTCAACGCCTACCTCAAAGTCGTCGTCGAGGTGTTCGACAGGGGCCCGAACACCCTGGTCAGACAGGTGCTCCTGACCAACCCCGCCCCGGAGGTCAACACCGTCGCCACCGGGACCCCCTACGCCGTCCTCGCGCTGACGGGCTGGCTCGTCGTCGTCCCCGTCGTCGGCTACCTCCTCTTTCGCCGGAAGGACCTGCTCTGACCCCGGCGAGAGTCGGCGGCGGCCCGGGGCTCACGACTCCCCGACGGTTGGTCACAGCGTCCGGGCGAACGCCCGCCGGAGCACCGTCAACAGCACGTACGTCTCGTACTTCTGGGTCCGGCAGTGCTCGCAGGGCGCCATCCCGGCGACGACGTCGTCGATCTCCTCGCGGTGTTCGTCGGCGAGTCGGTCCAGTGCCGCCTCCAGGTCCGGCTGGAGCGACTCGACCAGTTCGTCGACCGCACCGTCGGTCTCCGCGGGCAGGGAGTAGGAGAGCACGAGCGTCGTGGCCCCGTAGTACTTGGTCGTGCCGCCCCGGCCCTCCTCGTAGCGGACGACCTCGACGAGTCCCGCGTCCCGCAGCGTGTTGATGTGGTGGCGGACCGTGTTCTCCGTCCGGTCGAACCCGCGACCCGTCAGTTCCGCGTCGACGTCGGCGGCCGTCATCGGTTCCTCGGCGAGCATGTCCAGGATCATCGCCCGCACCGGCTCGTCCACCGCGCTCGACACCGCCGGGTCCTGCACCGCGACGTCCCGCAACCGTATCTCCGAACTCGACTGGCCCATACCTCCTGTAGGCCACTCGCGGGGAAAAAGGTGGAGACGAACGACATCGACGGATGTGGGGACCCACACTGACGGACGGACGCGCCGACCCTTCACCGCCGGAAGCGACGGCCGAAGCCCTAGACGACCCGTCTCACCGTTCCAGCGAGCGATAGCAGTACACAAATATATCATCTAAAAAATACTTTTGGGGTGGTGGCGCGTAGGTCTACCCGTATGACCGAGACAACCCAACTGCGCGTGATGGATTTCGACTGTCCGACGTGTGCGAGCACCGTCGAGCGGGCGATCGGGTCGACGGAGGGCGTCGCGGACGTCGAGGTACACTACACGACCGGCCGCGTCGAGGTCACCTACGACGAGCGGGTGACCGGGCCGGCAGCGTTCGAACAGGCCATCGAGAATCACGGGTACACGCCCCAGCGAGCGTGAGGAGGGCGAAATCGAGATGTACACACTCACTGACGAGATGCCGGTGGACTGGCTCCCGAACGAGTGGCTGCGTGCGGGCAGGCGCCACCGCAAGGCCGCCGTGACGGCCACCTCCGGACTGCTGTACGCCGCCGGCTGGAGCGTCGGCCACGTGTCCGGGCTCGAGACGGTGAGCGCGGCCGTGCTGGTCCTCGCCGCCGTCGTCGGCGGGTACGACATCGCGAAACAGGGCTACTACGAACTGCGAAATCGGACGCTGGGCATCAAGATGCTGGTGACGCTGGCAGCGGTCGGTGCCGTCGCCATCGGCGAGTACTGGGAGGCCGCGGCGGTGGTCTTCCTGTTCAGCCTCGGCAGCTATCTCGAGGGGCGCACGATGCGCAAGACCCGGAGCGCGCTCCAGGAGTTACTGGAGCTGACGCCCGACACGGCTCTCGTCCGACGCGACGGCGAGGTCGTCGAAGTCCCCGCCCGGGAGGTCGAGGAGGGCGAGGTCGTCGTCGTCAAACCCGGTGGGGAGATCCCGGTCGACGGGGTCGTCGTCGACGGCGAGAGCGCCGTGAACCAGGCGCCCATCACGGGCGAGAGCGCACCGGTCCACAAGACCGACGGCGACGAGGTGTACGCTGCGACGGTCAACCAGGAAGGCGCCCTGGACGTCAGAACCACGGGCGCGGGGTCGGACACGACGCTCCAGCGGATCGTCCGCCGCGTCGAGGAGGCCCAGGAAGCGAAGTCGCCGACCGAGAGCCTCGTCGACCGGTTCGCGACCTACTACACGCCGGCGGTCGTCGTCCTCGCGGTCGGGGCCTTCGCCGTGACCCGGGACGCCATACTCGGGCTGACGCTGCTGGTCATCGGCTGTCCCGGCGCACTCGTCATCGGGCCGCCCGTGAGCGTCGTCTCCGCGGTCGGCAACGCCGCGCGCAACGGCGTCCTCGTGAAGGGCGGCGAACACCTGGAGACCGCGGGCGCCATCGACCTCGTCGCCTTCGACAAGACGGGCACGCTCACGAAGGGCGAAACGACCGTCACCGGCGTCGAGGGCTTCGGCGCGGGCGTGGACGCCGACGAGGTGCTCCGACTCGCGGCCGTCGCCGAGAAGAAGAGCGAACACCACCTCGGCGGTGCCATCGTCGCGGCCGCCCGCGAACGGCGCGAGCACCCGGGCAAATCCGGGACGAGCGACGTCGCTACCGACGGCGGAACTGTGGCCGTGGCGTCGGAGGCGGATGGCAGTCGATCGATCCCCGACCCCGACGAGTTCGACGTCCTCGCGGGCAAAGGCGTCGTCGCCCGGCTCGACGGCCGCGAGATCGTCGTGGGCAACCGGGCGCTGCTCGACGACCGCGGGATCGCGGTGCCCGGACCCGTCGCGGCCCACGTCCGCGAGCGCGAGACACGTGGCGAGACCGCGGTCCACGTCGCACTCGACGGCGAGGTCGTTGGCGTCGTCGCACTCCGCGACGAGATACGCGAGGCTGCGCCCGGCGTCGTGGCCGCTCTCCACGAGATGGGCGTCCGGACGGTGATGCTCACCGGCGACAACGAGCGGACGGCCCGCGCCGTCGCCGAGGAGGTGGGTATCGACGACTACCACGCCGGGTTGCTCCCCGAGGACAAGCAGGCCGCCGTCGAGGCGTTCCGCGAGGAGTACACGGTCGCGATGGTCGGTGACGGGATCAACGACGCGCCGTCGCTGGCGACCGCCGACGTGGGGATCGCGATGGGTGCCGCGGGGACCGACACGGCCATCGAGACCGCCGACGTGGCGCTCATGGCCGACGACCTCGAACGCATCCCCTACGCCATCGGGCTGAGCAGGGCGACCCGCTGGAACGTCGCCGAGAACGTCGCCGTCGCGGTACTCACCGTGGTGCTCCTGCTCGCGGGCGTCCTCGGGAGCGTCGTCCACCTCGCCGGCGGCATGCTCGTCCACGAGGGCAGCGTCCTCCTCGTGATCCTCAACGGGATGCGCCTGCTGCGGTACTGACTCCCGACCACCGACAGACGACAGCCAACGATAGACGACATCTCCGGACTGACGACACCCACCGACAGATGACACCCGATACGACACCGAACGCTACAGCGGAGACCGAAACACGCTGGAGCGTCCACTACGACGTCGAGCAGATCCGGGTCCGCGACCCTGCCGCCGAGGCGCTGGCGGTCCTCGAACCCGGCGACCCGTTCGTCGTCGGCTACGCGGACGTCGTGAAAGCCGCCGGTCACTCCTGTCCGACCGCCGCCGGCGCCTACCGACTCGCGCAGGTCGGCCTGGAGACGCTGTATCCCGACGAACTCCCGGTCCGGAGCGAGATCGAAGTACTCGCCGCAGGGCCTCGCGACGACCCGTCCTACGGCGTGACGGGGCGAATCATCTCGTACATCACCGGCGCGGCGGGACCCGACGGGTTCGCCGGACTGGCCGGCGGACACGGCGGTCGCCGGGGCCTGCTGACCTTCGACGCCTTCGAGACCGACGCGGTGGGTCCGACCGTCCGGTTCCGCCGGACCGACACCGGGGCGGCAGTCGAGGTCACCTACCACGTCGGTGACGTCCCGGCGGCCGGTCCGGGGGTCGAACACCTCGATGCGCTCGTGGCCGGGACGGCGAGCGCGAAAGAGCGTGGCGCGTTCCGGGCGGCCTGGCACGACCGGGTTCGGACCGTCCTCGCCGACGACGACCTGTTCAGCGTCTCGACCGTCGATGGGGAAGACGGATAACACCGCGCAAGTGACCCGTCATACGGCGCTGGCTGTCTCCTGGTAGCTCCCGTAGTGGTCCTCGAACACGGACATGATCTCGCCCATCGTCGCGTAGGCCTTGACGGCCGTGATTATCGGCCCCATCACGTTGTCCCCGTTCGCGATGGCCTGGTCGACCGCCGCCAGCGCGGCCTCGACTTCCGCGTCGTCGCGCTCGGCCTTGACTTCTTCCAGCCGCGAGAGCTGTCGCTCCTGGACCTCCTCGTCTACCTTGAGGACATCGGGCTCGGTCTCCTCGTCGATCTCGTAGGCGTTGACGCCGACGACGACCTCCTCGCCCTCCTCGACGCGGCGCTGGTACTCGTAGGCCGCGTCCTGGATCTCCCGGTGGAAGTAGCCGCTCTCGATGCCCGAGAGGACCCCCTCGACCATCGACCCGTCGCCTTTCTCCCTGATCTCCTCGATGTAGGCCAGCGCCTCGGCTTCGACCTCGTCGGTGAGTGCTTCGACGGCGAAACTCCCGCCCAGCGGGTCGACGATGTCCGCGGCACCTGATTCCTCGGCGATGACCTGCTGGGTGCGAAGCGCGACGCGGACGGCCTCCTCGCTGGGCAGGGCGAGTGCCTCGTCGAAACTGTTGGTGTGGAGGCTCTGGGTGCCGCCGAGCACGCCCGCGAGCGCCTGGATGGTGACGCGAACGACGTTGTTCAGCGGCTGCTGTGCGGTCAGCGACTGGCCGGCGGTCTGGGTGTGGAACTTCATCGCCTTGCTCGCCTCGTCTTCCGCGCCGTACCACTCCTCGACCAGCCGCGCCCAGAGGCGCCGCCCCGCCCGGAACTTCGCGACCTCCTCGAAGATGTCGTTGTGCGAGTTGAAGAAAAACGAGAGCTGGGGCCCGAACTCGTCGACGTCGAGCCCGCGCTCCTGGCAGGCCTCGACGTAGGCCAGTCCGTCGGCGAGGGTAAAGGCGAGTTCCTGGATCGCCGTCGAGCCGGCCTCGCGGATGTGATAGCCCGAGATGGAGATCGGTTTGAATCGAGGGGTCTCCCCGACCGCGAACTCGACCGTGTCGACGACGATATCGAGGGAGGGTTCGGGCGGGACGACCCACTCCTTCTGGGCGATGAACTCCTTGAGCATGTCGTTCTGGAGAGTCCCGCGGATCTGGTCGCGGGGGACGCCCCGTCGGTCGGCGAGCGCGACGTACATCGCGTAGATGACGGGCGCAGAGGGGTTGATCGTGAACGACGTCGAGACCTCGCCCAGGTCGATGCCGTCGAAGAGCACCTCCATGTCCCGGAGCGTGTCGACGGCGACCCCCTCTTTGCCCACTTCGCCGTCGCTCATCGGGTGGTCCGAGTCCAGCCCCATCAGCGACGGCATGTCGAAGGCCGTCGAGAGGCCGGTCTGGCCCTCCTCGACCAGGTAGTGAAACCGGTCGTTGGTCTCGCGGGCCGTCCCGAAGCCGGCGAACTGGCGCATCGTCCACGTCCGCCCCCGGTACATCGTCGGGTAGACGCCCCGGGTGTAGGGCGGTTCGCCGGGGAACCCGAGGTCCGCCTCGTAATCGAGATCGGCGACGTCCCCGGGGGTGTAGAGCCGGTCGACCTCGTGGTTCGAGACGGTCGCGAAGCGGTCCTGGCGCTCGCCGTATCCCTCCAGCACCGGGTCCAGCGTCTCCGCTTCCCACGCCTCGCGGGCCTCGCGGATCGACGCGAGGTCCTCCTCGTCGAACATGGGCGCAAATATTGCCGGAGCGCGCATAAGGGTTCGGGCGGGGCGCTCGCGACGTGCTGGGACGGACGCGGTCGGCGGGCACAGAGCGGTTACTTCAGGCCGCGGGTCGCGAGGTGGTACTCGTAGACGGTCTCCATACCGGCGGCGAGGGCGTCCAGATCGACGGAGTCGGCGTCACAGTCGCGGGCGGTGACCGAGCGGTAGAGTTCGTTCCAGCGCCGGCAAAAGCGCTCCTCGACGCCGGCGTCGCGGATACGCTCGACGAGTGCCTCGGGGGTCTCCTCCCGGAGTTCGGTCGGGGTGACGACGCCGTCCTGGAGGGCGGTGACGACGACGCCCGCGGAGTAGTCGCCCTCGACGATCTCGCGTTCCCAGGTCGTGACCCAGTTGCCGATGCGGGCCATCTCCTGGAGGTCCCAGAGTAGGTCCCGCAGGGCCCCGAAATCCACGAGGTCGAACGACGGCGAGTACATCAGGTCGACGTCGGTGTAGGCAAAGAGGACCATGTTGTGGGAGTCGTAGCGGCGTGCGCCGGTGAGGTTGGCCATCTCCGGGGTATCGGAGAGGACGGCGCTGTACTCGACGGCGTTCACGGTCTGGTCGAGGTCGTAGGCGAAGACGTCGCCGAAGGCGTCGCGTCGGGGTGCGTCGGCCAGTCCCGCCTCGAAACTCCCCCAGACGCGCCGGACGAACGCCAGTTTCTCGGCGTCGACGTCGTCGCGGTCGGCGTCGGGTTCCAGCCCCGCGCGGTGGCACTTGCAGGCCTCGCGGAACGTCGCCCTGTCGCCGTGGGTCTCCAGGAGGTCGTCGATGACGGTGACGTACATCGTGAGCACCGTCTTCTGCGTGCGGACGTGGGCGGCGTGCTCCTCGGCGACCGACGAGACGGTGAACTCGGGGAACAGCGAGTAGATCCACTGCCAGAGGAAGCGGTCGCGGTCGTCGAACCGGCGGTCGTAGGCGTCGGCGAGCTCGTCGACTCGCCCGGGGAGTTCGACCTGCCGGACGGCCTGCAGGTGGTCGGCCCCCGCGTCGGACGTTCCGGTCGTCGCCATCTACCGACGCTCCCCCGTATCGGATGCGGTATGGTGTCTGTACCGTCCCGAAACCGGCCCGTGGACGCCCGTGTGGACGCCTCGCGGACTGGCGGTCGAACGCGCACACCCGACCGGTAACGTGTTCTTACGCCCCCGACCGGGCCATCGATACGGCGGTGTGTTCGCGACCATACCCGAGTATGACTATCCTACTCTAAAGGGAGTTATTGCCAGTTGGGTCGTGCAACGTGCCAGTTCGGACCGTTTACGAACGCTCAGTTGCGGGTCGGTTGCGACGAGCAGGCCGACTCCGTATCGCTGACCGTTCGACGTGACCGCCGATACTGTCTCCGTATTGAAGTAAGAGCGTCTTACCCTCGAAGAAAGGGGCCATTACCGGCGAAATCGGCTGGTTCTGCGACGGTCGGGGCCGGGTCGCGGCTCACCGTGAAACCACGTCGGGACGAGAGACCGAGGGTTCGGGACGAGAGAGTGGGGCTGTCGGGACGAGCGACTGACGGAGAGGCGGGGCTGGGTGATCGGGCAGTGAGGAAGGGAGCGGTTGCGTCAGAGTTTGCTGAAAACCATCCGCCAGGGGGACGCAGCGCCCCGGAGGATCTGGGGGTTGGCCGGGGAGGTCGGTTCCTGCTGGCCCGGTCGCTCCTGGGTGGTCGTCACGTAGACGGTGCGCGATTCGTCGACGACGACCCGGCGGTCCCCGACGGTGAAAGAGACGCGTCGTCCGGTGGCACCGCCCCGCGAGTCGAAGAGTCGGTCCAGCGCGTCGGGATCGATCACGTCGTAGAGCTGGACGTCCAGGTTCGTCGGGGCGACGCCCTTCGAGTCCGCGAGCGCTCGCAGCACGGTGTCACAGACGGTCTCTTCCGGTTCCGGTTCGTACACGTCGGGTGATTCGACCATCGTCACGTCCGTCTACGAGCCACCCCCCGTTAGGGGTGCTCGCTAACTGCATTCACCGCGCTCGGCGCGGGTTCTATATGGATAGTGTCGGGGTCGGACCGCCCGGACGGCGGGAGTAGTCAGTCGGCGTCGGCGAACAGCAGGTCGAACAGTTTCCGCTCGCCGACGCGGAGGTGACGGTTGATCGTGGGCTGGGAGAGGGCGAAGGTGTCCGCTATCTCCTCGCCGGTCGTCGAGCGCGGCCAGTCGAAGAAGCCGCTCAGGTGGGCCGCACGGAGCACCTCCCACTGCCGGTCGGTCAGGCGCTCCCGGGCCTCGGCGCGGAACCGTCCCTGGTCGCTGGCGGGTGTCGTGCGGTCGCGCCGTGCGTCGAGCGAGACGGGCCCGTGTTCGGTTTCGAGCGCGTCGACGAACGCCCGCACGTCCGCGGTCGGCGCGAGTTCGACCGTCGCCGTGACCCCCTCGGGCGTGACGGTCATCGACTGGACGCGGCCGCCCTGCTCGCCGACGGTCACCGGTATCGTCGGCACCGAGCAATGGAGAGCGACGAGCGGGTCCTCGGCCCCGTCAGAACGGTGGTCGACACTCTCGACGACGACCTGTCGGTCGGCGGCCTCGCGGACCGCCTCGAAGTCCGCACCCTCGACGCTACAGAACGTCCGGGTGAGGTCGCCGCCGGGGAGGGTCCCCTCGTGGACCAGCGTCGCGCCGGTGTCCGCGGCGACGGCGGCCAGCGGGCTCTCCGGGGCGTCCAGCGAGAGGTCGACCTCGACGACGCTGTCGGCCGAGAGCCACTGTTTGGTCTCGACGACGCGGAGCGCGTTCGCGACCGTCTCGCCGAGTTCGAGAAACACCGACTGGAGCGTCTCGTCGAACCCCTCCGGTCGCCCGGTGTAGACGGTCAACACCCCGTAGCTGGCGGCGTCGCGGGCCAGGGGCACGCTGATCGCCGACCGGAGCCCCTGTGAGAGCGCCTCGCGTCGCCAGCGCTCGCCCCGGAGGTCCGTCGCGACCGACGGGCAGACCGTCGCCTCGTCGCCGACCGCCGTCCGGACCGCGGGCGGGCCGCCCTCGCCGGCGAGTGACAGGTCGACCGCGTCCAGGTACCGGGGCGTCTCGCCCGCCCACACCTCCGGGACGACCCGGTCGCCGTCCGGGCGGCCGATCCACGCGAACGAGACGAGGTCCGACTGGACGAGTTCCTCGCAGACGGCCGCGGTCACCCCGTCGGGCGTGTCGGCGGCGATCAGCGCCTGGTCGACCCGGCGGATAACGCCGTTTATCGCCTCGAGACGTCTGAGTTCCTCGTTCTGTTCGCGCAGTTCCCGGTCGCGCTCGCGGAGCCTGTGTTCCCGGTCGACCCGCTCGAACCCGGCCTCGGCGCTCGCCGCGAGGATGTCGATCAGTTCGGCGGTGTCGGCGTCGAACTGGTCGGCGTCGTCGACGGCGACGAAGAACACGCCGTGGTCACCGAGCGGGATGTAGGTACCGGCCTCGGCGGCCAGTTCGGCACCGCCCACGGAGAGCGGCGGTCCCGAGCGGTCGACCTGACGCTCGCCGTCGACGTAACACGTCCAGAGGTCGCTGTCGGTGTCTACAGGGGACGTGTCGGCCAGCGAGTCGGCACCCCGGGTGGCCGCCGGGCGGAGGACGCTCGCCTCGTCGTCGAAGCGGTAGACGGCCGCCGCCGAGAGGTCGACAACCTCCGTCGCGGTGTTGCCGATGAGCTGTGCCACTTCCTCGGGCGTCTCGGTGTGGAGCAACTGTCGGGTGGAGTCGTGGAGCGCCGTCAGCGTCTGCTCGTAGCGCACCCGGTCGGTGATGTCCCGGACGACACCGACCTGTCCGTAGCTCCCGTCGCCGAACGGGTACACGGAAAAGCGCGTCTCGACCGGCACCTCGTCGCCGTCGGCGGTGCTGAGCGTGGTGGTGAGTGACGCCGCCTCGCTCCCACCCGAGAGCAGCGCCTCGCTGACCGCGGCGGCCTGCTGGATCGTCTCCTCGGTGGCGAGCAGGGAGACGTTCGACCCGACGAGTTCCGACTCCTCGTAGCCCGTCAGGTCCGTGACGGCGTCGTTGACCGAGATGATGTTGAACGCGTCGTCGAGGATGTAGACGCCGTCGTCGATGGTCTCGACGATGCGCTCGTACTGTTCGAGTTCCCGGAGCCGTTCCTGTCGGTCGGTCACGTCCCGGAGCGTCGCGACGTACCGGACGCCGTCCTCAGCAGGCCACCGCTCGACCGACAGGTCGAACGTGCGCGCCGTCCCGTCGGCGAGTTCGCCGTGTGTCGTCAGCGGTTCGTCCGCCTCGTCGGTACAGTGGGCCCCGACCGCCGACGCCGACAGCGCCGGGCAGAGCGTCGTCAGGTCGGCCCCGACGAGCGTCGAACGGTCGTACCCGAACTGCGAGGCGAGCGCGGCGTTCACGTACCGGATCACGCCGCCGTCGTCGAAGACGGCGACCGGCGAGGGCACCCGGTCCGCGATGGCAGCCAGTTGCGCCCTGTCGAACTCGCCAAGGGGGGCCGCCACGCCGGGGTCGGTCGACGACTCCTCGCCGACGTCGGTCCCCGAACCCGTCGACTCCTCCATGCCCTCCTCTATCTGGATCCCACGGATAACGCTTCGTACAGTTTTGTTGCGCGTTCTGTTCGGGTTGCGTAACGGTTGGTCCGAGACGTACGCGCGGGGTCGGTGCACTCGACCGGTCCCGTCGACATCAGTTCGTGCGACCAGTCGGTCGAGCGGACGAGACGTCAGTAGTGACCCATCAGCCCCTGCTTGCGGGCGCGGCGTCCCATCAGCTGGAAGACGGCGTAGCCGAGGCCGAAGTAGACGGCGGCGGTCCCGACCAGCAGCGCGAGTTCCGCGGCGGGCAACTCCCAGAGGCGCAGCCCCTCACGCATCGACCGGGAGAGGAGGTAACTCCCCTGTGAGATGGGGAGCAGGTGGACCCAGACGGCGTCGACCGAAGGCGCGGCGACCAGTCCCAGCAGGACGAACTGGGTGATGTTGAAGACGTTCTCGACGCGCTTGTACACCAGCGCGAGCCCGCCGAACAGGAAGCCGATCCCGACGGCCGGGGCGATGGCGAAGACGGTCAGGACGACCACCGTCCCGACGGGAATGTGGATCGATTCGCCGGTGACCGCGAGCATGAACGCGAGAACGGCACCGCCCCAGGCGAAGCTCTCGACGACCGAGACGACGATCCCGGAGAGCATCACCCGCCCGTAGCCAAAGGGCGACATGTAGAGCTGTTCGAGTGTCCCCCACTGTGACTCACGGGTGACGCTCCAGGCCAGCCCCGAGAACGCTCCCGTCGCCATGCTCCAGAGGAAGTAGCCGACGATGATACCGCCCAGACTGTCCGTCAGCGCCTGACCGGCCACCGCGCGACCGCCGAAGAAGACCATCCCGAACAGGACGAAGGTCACCGCCAGGTTCGAGAGAGTGTTCACCGGGTACCGGTACATCAGGAGCAACCGCTTTTTGACCTGGGCCAGCGCGAGCGTCCGGTAGCTCCCGGTGTTTCGCGGACGTTCGGACCCGGATTTCCCCTCGACCGGGGGCTCGCCGGGACCGGTGGTCTCGGTGCTCACGACCGGTCACCCCTGTCGGCGGGAGTTGCCCGGTCAGACGCGTCAGCCCCGTTGGCCGGGTTCGACCCCTCGCGGCCGGTGAGTTCGAGGAACACCTCCTCCAGGTCGGGGTCGACCGATTCGACCTCGTGGACGGTGCAGCCGGCCGCCCGCAGGTCGTCCATGAGGTCGTAGAACCGCCCGGGGTCGCCCAGCGCCACCTCGAAGGCCGTCCGGTCACCGCGCGACTCGAACTCCTCGACGCCGTAGGACTCGCGGAGGCGGTCACGGGCGTCGTCGTCCATGGCGACCGTGGTGCCGTCGTCCGTTGCCCCGGTCGTGCCGTCGTCGAGAACGGCCGCGGCGTTCCCACCGCCTCCACCGGGTTCCGCGTCCGGGCCGACGACGATACGGTAGGCGAACGTCCGGAACACGTCGACGAGGTCGGCGACCGAATCGTCGGCGACGATCTCCCCGTCGCTCACGATGACGACGCGGTCACAGACCGCCTGGACCACGTCCATGTCGTGACTGGAGAGGACGATCGTCATGTCCTCCTGGTCGGCGAGCCGGCGGATCTCCGCGCGGAGGTCGACCGACGACTCCACGTCGAGGCCGAGCGTCGGTTCGTCGAGGAAGGCCACTTCCACGTTTCGAGCGAGAGCGCAGGCGAGCGACGCCTTCTGTTTCTGGCCCCGCGAGAGTTCGTTGACCGGCGTGTCGGCCTTTCCGGTGAGCGAGAGCTGTTCGAGGAGGGCGTCGTGGCGCTCCCGGAGTGCGCCTGGCGACTCGCCACCGACCGCGGCGAAGAACTCCAGGTTCTCGCGGACCGTGAGTTTCCAGTAGACGTTGCGCGCGCCTTCGAGCATCGCGCCGACGCGGCCGTATGCCGACCGCGGGTCGTCGTACACGTCGACGCCGGCGACTTCGACGTCCCCGCTGTCGGCGATAATCAGCCCGAGGATCGACTTGATGAGCGTCGTCTTCCCGGCGCCGTTCGGGCCGAGGACGCCCACGACGGTCCCCGTCGAGACGTCGAGGCTCACGTCGTCGACCGCCCGAACCGCCGACTCGCCGTCACCGAAGGTCTTCGTGAGGTTCCGGACCGAGAGTGCGGGGTCAGTGTCGTCCAGTGGCTCGCCGTCGCTCCGGCGCTCGCCGTCGTCCGTGGACTCGTCGCGCTCTTCGACCGCCGCCGCGTTGGCGGGGACCTGCCCTGGTGTCGTCGTCATCGTGTCCGTCACCAGTGGGTGTCAACCTATAACCATTTCCTGCACGACTGTTCAGTTTGCGAGCTGATATGAGTAACAGTTTTTCGAGTCGACCGGAAACGGGGGCGTATGGCCGAACGCGGTGGCACGGGTGAGAGGAGCGACGTAGCCGACGACGACTCGGTGGCCGAGGGTGACTCGACTGTCGACGTCGACTCGGTAGCCGATGCCGACTCCATGGCCGATGACGACTCGACAGCCGAGACGGAGCCGGCGGATATCTTCGAGTTGCTCGCCGACGAGACGCGGCTGGCGATCGTCCGGGAACTCGCCGCCGAGCGGTACTCGAACTGGCAGTGGTCGGGGATGAGCTTCGCACAACTGCGCCGTGCGGTCGGCGTCGAGGACGCCGGCAACTTCAGTTACCACCTCCAGAAGCTCCGCGGGCAGCTCGTCGCGAAGGACGGCGAGGAGTACTACCTGCTCAACGCCGGCCTGGAGATCGTCGGCGCCGTCGAGTCCGGCCGGTACGCTGGCCCGGGCGAAGCGGTCAGTGCCGAGACCGAGTACGACTGCCCGTATCCCGACTGCGAGTGCGCGCTCGAAGCGGTCTACGAGGACCAGTACTTCCGACTGCGCTGTCCGGACCACCACATATTCAGCGGTACGATCGTCCCGCCGGTCGTCGCCGCCGAACACTCGCCCGAGCGACTGCTCGAGATCACCACGCTGGACATGCGACAGGAGATACAGCGGGCACGAAGCGGCGTCTGCCCGAACTGCTGGGGTCCGGTCGACGCGACGCTACCCGCTCCGGACCCGGACCTCCCCGCCCAGATCGAACCACAACTCCCGGACGACGTCGTCTTCGCGGGCTTCGACTGTAGACAGTGTGGGCTGTCGTTCGAGATGCCGCCGGGTGCATGCGTCGTCGACCACCCCGCCGTCGTCGCGTTCTACCACGACCACGACGAGCGTCTCCAGGGGCAGCCGTACATCGCGCTGCCGTTCTGTGCGCTGGGTCGCGCCGACCTCGAATCGACCGACCCCGTCAGGGTCCGGATCGACGTCGAACTCGACGGGGACGTCCTGGGACTGTGGCTCGACGACGGGGCGAACGTGGTCGAGCACGAACGCAAGTGAACGGTCGCTGTCGGATCTGTGTGTCGCTCAGTAGAGATGAGAGAGTGAACGATTGGCCTTGTCGTCGATCTCGTGACCGCAGTCATCGTCGTGAGATGGAAGCCCTCGGCGGGCTCGCGGTCGCTGTCACCGAAAATCGAAGATTTTCGAGATGACGAGAGAGCTACGGTCTCTCGGACCACGCGACATATCCTCGCTTCGCTCGGATAGGGGTCGCGCAGGCGACTGAAATGAACGCGAGCCCGCCTCACGGGTCGTTCCTCCCCGTTCGGCAAGTGGCGCGTGGCGCCACGCACGCCTCGCCCTTCCAGTCCGCCAGGGAGAGATCTGTGTGGGGCGGCTACCGAATTTTCCACGTCGAGACGGCCTGCGCGACACATATCGTCCCTGGCGGACTGAAAGGGCGAGGGCCGGTCCCGTGAGCGTAGCGAACGGGACGTCGGGAGAGCTTGCTCTCCCGGAACTGGCGGTGAGCAAAGCGAACGGGGTCGCCTGCGCGGGCTCTATTCTCGCGAGTGCGGTGCGGTGCGGTGCTGTTGTTCGAGCGAGAATATCCCGCGCAGCGACCGCCAGCGGCCCGAGGGCTTTCATCGCAAGAACGCGAGTGCGGGGCTGTCACCGGAGCCACTTTCTACCAGCACATATCCGAACGAAACAACCGCTCAACTCGCACTCTGAAGTGAAGGGACAATCCACGCCAGGACAACCGAACGAACGCCCGCACCTACGAGTCCTGCAGTCGGTGGGTCTTCTCGACGAGGGGGTGAGCGGCGTAGTCGACGACGTCGATGTCGGCGATCGATTCGAGGCCGTCGCGGGCGGCAGTCTTGGCCATCCCCAGGTCCACCCGGTCTTCGAGGACGATGACGTAGGCGTCCATGGCCTCGACGTCGAGGCGGGCGGCGGCCTTGACGCGGTGGTGGCCGTCCGCGAGGTAGAGCGCGCCGTCGTTGTCGATGACGACCAGCGGTTCCGCGAGGCCGCGTTCGAGTTCGTAGCGCCGCCCCTCGAGTTCGTCGGCGTAGACCTTCGACTGGGTGGGTGTGAGCAGATCGAGGGGGACCTCTCGCCGTTCCTGGGAGGGTGAGACGTCGTGGATGGACGCCAGCGTGCGCATCAGTTTGTCGACCTTGCCGGGGGTGGCGCGTTCGATCTGGCTGCGGATCACGTCGGCGTTGGAGATGATCCCGACGAGCGTGCCGTCGTCGTCGACGACCGGGAGCTTCTGGATGCCCGAGCGGAGGATGACGCGCGCGGCGTCGTCGACCGCCATGTCGGGGTGAGCGACGAGCAGTTCGTCGGTCATGACGCCCGCGATGGGTTCGGCGTCCGCGGCCATCAGGAGGTCGCTCGCGCTGACGAACCCCTCGACGCGACGCCCCTCGCAGACGGGAAAGCCGCTGTGCTCGTCGCTCTCGGCGATGCGCCGGGCTACCGCGCCGACGCGCTCGTCGGGCGACACCGTGTCCACGTCCCGGGTCATGTACTCCCCGACCGTCGGCTTCCGGTCCGTCGCCATCGTCCGTCTACACTCCCCACGCGAGTAAAAACGCCGCGGTCACCTGCGGACGCTGGTGGCCGGTCGCTCGATCACTCACCGCGCCCGGCGTCGTCGGTATCGGCGTCGTCTGACTCCTCCCCGCTTTCGGCGTCTTTCGCGTCTCCAGCGTCGCCACCTTCGATGCCTCGCCCCAGGTCCTCGTCGGGCAGTCCCCCGCGAAAGGGGTCCGGCCCGTGGAAGTCGTCGGGGTAGACGTCGGTAACGCGGCGGTTGGTCCGCGAGTCGTAGGCCTCCAGGAAGCGGTCGGTGATGACCGCGTCGACGACCTCGGTGAGCGACTCGTCGTCGCCGTCGACCGAATCGAGCAGCCCGAGCGACAGCTGGGCGCCCGCCATGTCGGCGTGGCCGCCGGCGCTGCCGATCTGTCCGAAGGCGTCGCGCAGCGTCTCCCCGAGGTCGATGTCGGCACCCCGTGCTCGCGCCGAGACGTAGACCGTTCCCTCGGAGATCCCGTAGACGAATGTCGTCGTGACGTCTTCGAGATTGAGGAGTCTGTCGGCGGCCTGCGCGAGGGCGTCCCGGGCCGAGAGCCGGCCGACGCCGCTTATCAGGGCCGGTCCGTGGCGCTGGCGGTTCTGGATGGCGCGGGCGATGGTCTCCAGCGTGTCCGGACTCATGCTCGGCGAGTCGATACGGTCGAGCGTCCCCAGGTCGGCGTGGGGCAGGACGTGCGCGGCCGCGGCGAAGTCCTCGGGAGAGACCTCCCGGGTGAACTCGTCGGTGTCGACACGGATGCCGAAAAGCAGCGCCGTCGCCGTCACCTCGTCGAGTGTGACGTCCAGGCGCTCGAGGTAGTCGATCATGAGCGTGCTGGTCGCGCCGACGTCGCTCCGGAGGTCCACGAAACGCGCGTCGACGGGTTCGCGCGGCGGGTGGTGGTCGATGACGATGTCGATCGCCGTGGTCTCGGGTAACCCGTCGTTGACCCCCGGCCGCGAGTGGTCGACCAGCGCGACACCGCCGTACTCGGAGAGGTCGGCACCGGGTTCGAGGTTCCGCATCTCGATGTCGAGCAGGTTGACGAACGCCCTGTTCTCCTGGTGGCTGATGTCCCCGAAGTAACATATGTCGGCAGAGTGCCCCGCGATCCCGGCGATCCGCTGGAGGGCGACGGCGCTGGCGATGGCGTCGGGGTCGGGGTTGTCGTGGGCGACGATTGCCAGCGGACCGTCGAGATTCCGGATCACTGCCAGGAGTTTGCGTACCCGGACGCTTGCGTCACCCGCGACGGCGAGCACGCGGTCGGCCACCTCCTGGCGGGGGTCTATCACCTCGTCGGCGACCTCGGCCAGCGTTGCCGTGACCGACGGACCGGGTTCGGTACCCACGTAGGCGAGCAGGAACGCGTCGGGGAACGCGAGCCGAACGGCCCTGGCTGCCGCCTCGTTGCGTGCGGGGTCGTCAGTCGCGACGACGACGGAGTCCGGGCGGTCCCAGCCGGCGAAGGTCTCCGGGTCGGTGACGTCCCCGGTCTCCGCGGCGGTCCCTTCCTCACGGAGCGTCCGCGCGCCGGTCTCGTCGGTGGTCACGACCGTCAACTCGCCGGGTCGGTCGGCGAGACGGTCCACGAGCGCCTGGGCGAGCGTCCCACAGCCCAGCACCAGGCGCGAGGTCATATCCCGTCTATCGGACATCGACGCCTAAAAACCCGGCAGTCTCGTCGTCACTTCAGTCGTCGTCACTTCAGTCGTTCCTGGAGGAAGGAGGGGTGAGCGGCCGTCACGCCGTCGACGGCGAGGATGTGTCGGTCGATGACGTCGCCGACGGCGTCGCCGTCCTGGGCGCGCACTTCGGCCATCAGCATGTGGTCCCCGCTGGAGGTGTACAGCGCCTCGATCTCCGGGACGTCCTTGAGCGCCCGGATGACGTCGACGTAGCGCTCGCTCTCCGCGTCTAGTCCCACGAGCGCGATGCTCTGGCCCGGGAGTTTCTTCGGGTCCACGTCCGCCGAGTATCCCACGATGACACCCTCGCTCTCCAGTCGCTCGATGTACTTGCGGACCGTCGGCTTCGAGACGTCCACCCTGTCGGCGATCTCGGCGTAGGAGGCCTGGGCGTCGTCCTCCAGGACGGACAGGATGCGCTCCTCCGTCGATCCGGCGCTCATGACTACTGGTTTGCTATCCCGGGAAAAATATCTTGCGAATCCGTAAACCTCGGTTGCGAACCGGAATCTCGCGGTCGAACCGGGCGAATCGGCGGGGTGACGGGGGCCGGGTCTGCCTGCAAATATTGCCGTCGAGACGGTTCCTACGTGTGTTTCTCGATGAGCGAGTCGGCGCTGCGCTCCCACTCGGCGTCCTCGTCGAAGTACCGCTCGGCGAGCGGTTCCTCGGGCATCTCGCCCGTGGCGCGCTTCTCCTGGCCGTAGGAGGGACGCTCCGAGTCGCGGTAGAACCGGCCCGTCAGGACCTCACCCTCGTAGAGTTTGGATTCGACCTCGTACATCATCTGGCCGGCTTCCGTCCGGTCGGAGACGTCGAAGTCGTAGTCGTCCGAGTCCTGGACGTCAGTGTAGGGGACGTACTGGCGGGCGTCCTTGTTCCAGGTGGGACACTGCGTGAGGAAGTCCACGTGGGCAAACCCGTCGTGTTCGATGGCCTCGGCGAGGATCTCGGCGGCCTGGTTGGGGTTCACGGCGGCCGTCCGGGCGACGTACGAGGCACCGGAGGCCAGCGAGAGCGAGAGGGGCCGGACCGGCTGTTTGGCCGACCCGCTGGGCTGGGTCTTGGACTTGTGACCCTTCGGGCTCGTCGGCGAGGTCTGGCCCTTCGTGAGGCCGAAGATCTCGTTGTTGAACACGATGTAGGTCATGTCGTGGTTC
>Ga0207813_100067_pt1 | contig 91732 bp, 72 predicted proteins | sample A23E3SouthBayCA_2_FD_187730 | JGI IMG/M metagenome (GOLD analysis project Ga0207813, IMG submission 187730) | Aerobic enrichment media microbial communities from Eden Landing Ponds, California, USA - A23 E3 (4) (SPAdes) | ecosystem: Environmental > Aquatic > Marine > Unclassified | place... | reverse complement strand
CATCGAAGGCGTCGCCACCGCCGCACTCTACGCCGCCGCCCGACAGGCCGGTACTCCACGAAGCCTCGACGAAATCGCCACCGTCTCCCGCGTCGAGAAAGACGAGATCGCACGGACGTACCGCTACGTGGTACGGGAACTCGGCCTCGAGATCCAGCCCGCCGACCCCGAACAGTACGTCCCCCGCTTTGCCTCCGAACTCGATCTCTCCGACGAGTCGGAGCGCCGAGCGCGTGATCTGCTGAAGACGGCGAAAGAACAGGGCGTCCACAGCGGGAAGAGCCCGGTCGGCCTCGCGGCCGCCGCCATCTACGCCGCCGCCCTCCTCACCAACGAGAAGGTGACCCAAAGCGAGGTCAGCGAGGTCGCCAACATCTCCGAGGTCACTATCCGCAACCGGTACCACGAACTGCTCGAAGCCGAAGAGCGGATCCAGATGCCGTAGCTGTCGGCCATCGTTCGTTTTCCGTCGTTCGTCACACGTCACCGGGCACCTGGACCGCCCTACCGTATGCGCGCTCCGGTGCCTCGGCGTTTCGAATCGCGCTACGACAGCCGGATCCTATCGCTCGAACCGATCGAGACGGAAGGGATCGATCGGCCGGTCGCTCTCCCCCGTCAACGCCAGGTCGGCTAGCACCTCGCCGACGACGCTCGCGAACTTGAAGCCGTGGCCGGAGAACCCGGCGCCGACGACGACGGCGTCGTGATCGGGGTGAGTGTCGAGGAGGAAGTCGCCGTCGGGTGTGTTCGTGAACATGCACGTCGAGAGACGCATCGTGGGTCCGGCAGCGTCGGGAAAGTGCGTCGCGGTGAACTCACGGAGGAGTCGCTCGTCGACCGCGTCGGGGTCGCGTGACAGTTCGGCCGGTGCCCCCGTCTCTCCGCGGTGGTTGAACTTCCCGACCTTGAACCCCGGCACCTCGTGGGGTGGAAAGCCGTAGAAGTGTCCCGCATCGACGTCGGCGACGAAGACCGGGAAGCGCTCCGGGTCGAATCGCTCCGGCGCCGTCGGTTGGAACCAGCCGAGCACCTGTCGTTCCGGCTGGAGGAGAGAGGAGAGGTCTGACACCAGTTCGCCGGTCCACGCGCCGGCGGTGACGACCAGTCGGTCGGTCACGTACGTCGTGCGGTCGGTCCGGACGGTGACCTCGGAGTCGGTCGCTTCCCAGCCCTCGACGGCCTCGTGGGCCCTGATGGTTGCCCCGTGATCGTGGGCCGCCCGAACGTGCGCGACCGTACACTGTTCGGGGTGGAGAAAGCCCCCGTCCGGCTGGTAGATCGCACGGTGGTCCGGCGGGAGGTCGTAGCCGGGGAACCGCTCGTTCAGTTCGGCGCCGGAGAGGTCCTCGTGATCGATGTCGTGAGCCTCGCAGGCGCGTTTCGAGCCGGCGTAGACGCTCTCGCCGTCGTCCGGCCCGGCGTCGACGCTGCCGACGCGGTGGAGGAGCCGCCGCGGATGGTCGGCGTCGAGTTCCGTCCAGAGGTCGAACGCGCGACGAACCAGCGGCACGTACGCCGGGTCCTCGTACTGTGGCAGGCGGATGATCCGCGAGACGCCGTGTGAAGAGCCCCGGGCGTGTGGGATGCCGTGACGTTCGAGGCCGACGACGTCACACCCCCGGCGGGCGAGGTGGTAGACCGCCGCGCTCCCCATCCCGCCGACGCCGAGGACGACGACGTCGTGGTCCGTGACCGTCATCGGCCTCCGTTCATCCGGTGCCCACCTAAAGTCGACGGTCGCACGGCCGCCACGGAGCGGAACGCCGATGGGCCGGGGGGTCGACCTCCGTCCATGGAGACGACCAGACACGTCACGGCGACGGCGTATCTCGTCGCCGACGGCGCGACGGCGCTACACGAACACCCACGCCTCGGCGTCCGGCTCCCTCCCGGCGGTCACGTCGACCGGGGCGAACTCCCACACGAGGCGGCGCTCCGCGAGGCCCGCGAGGAGACGGGACTGGAGCCGACGCTGCTGACCGACCACGCGGACGTACACTCTGACACCGCCCGCGCTATCCCCCGGCCCCGGCACCTGATGCTCGCCGACGTGAACGTCTGCGACGGCGAGGTGGGACACCAGCACGTCGACCACGTCTACTACGCGACCGTCGGGAGCCGCGACGTCGATCCCGCGCCGGGCGAACCGGGACCGGAGGCGTGGGCGTGGTACGATCGGGCCGACCTCCGGGCGGCCGACGTCGACGCCGACGTGCGGCGGTTGGGGATCGAGGCCATCGACGCGGCCGCCGAGGTGGACTAGAGCAGCGACTCGACGTACCGATCGACGTGGCGATCCATCCGTCGCTTGAATCCAGCCTGCCTGGCGAGGCGGTCGAGTTCGCGGGAGACCAGACTGCCGTACTGCACGGCCTTCTTGTCGGCGGCGACGACGGACTCGGGAAGCCAGTCGGCGGCCGCGCGCCGGAGCGCCACCTTCCGCTCCGCCCCGGTCGCGAGCAGGTGGCCGGGCAGCGGAAGCGCCGCCTCGACGACGCCGTCCGCCAGCAGCGGGAAGACGGGGTCGACGCCGGCCGCTCGGAGCGCCAGCGTGTCGCGTTCGAGCCCGTCGGGCAGCCCGTCGATCACCTCGCGGGTCGCGCTGCGGACGGTCGTGGCGTCGACGCGGTCGTCCGTGGCCGGGTCGACCACCTTCGCGTAGCCACCGAACAGTTCGTCGGCGCCCTGTCCCAGCGCGAGGCGGTCGAAGCCGTCGGCGGCGACGCGCTCGGCGACGAGATATAGCGGGAGCGCGATGCTCACGTCCATCGCGTTGGTCCGTCCCGTCGCGGCGACCACCTCGGGGACGGCCCGCACCAGTTCGTCGTGGTCAAGTTCGACGACGCGGAGGCCACGGCCCATCGCTGCGGCGGCGTCCCGCGCCGCGGCCACGTCGTGCGCCTCGGGGAAGCCGGCGACGTAACACGGCGCATCCGGGGCACCCGCGGCGACGAGCGCGGAGTCGACGCCGCCGGAGAAGGCGACGGCCAGGCCGTCGTCGCCGAGCATCGAGAGCGAGTCGTCGAGGGCACGGGTCAGGGCGACGACGGCGGCCGCGTCGTCGGCCGCGACCGGCGGGTCGGGGAGCGACCAGACGCGGCGGTCCGTCCCGTCGGCCTCGCGGACGTGACCGGCCGGGACCGGTGAGGGATCGCCCGCGACGTCGCCGGGCGCGAACCCCCAGTCAGCGGGCGTGCCGAACACGGGCCGGCGACCGAGCACGTCGCGCACGAGGCGGCCGTCGAGAAGGCCGGCGAAGCCGGTCGTGCCCGGGTGGGGATCACCCGCCGCCAGCGCCCGGCGGACCGTGCCGGCGTCGGCGCCGCGGATCCGGGTCGCGGTCACGGTCACAGCAGGTCGCCGAGCGCGCGGACGAACCGACGTTTCGCCCCGCCGGCGGCCTGTCGGAAGCTGATCCGCCACGGCGTCCGGCGGCCGACAACGCTCGTCCGGCCGTCGGCGACGGCGTCGAGGATGCTCGCGGCCGTGCGCTCGTCGGCGTCCACCTCGGTGACCGCCTGGCCGACCATCTCGGCGATGTGGGCGTCACTGCCGGCGGTCATAGGGAGGTCGTGGGCGGCGGCGAACCGTTCGGCCTTCCGGTTCGAGCGCCCGGTGAGGAGCCGGGAGTTGTACACCTCGATGGCGTCGGCGCTCGCGAGCGTCTCGGTCGAGATGTGAGGGGCGACGCCGTGTCGCGACGCCTGGAACGGGTGTGGCACGACGGCGATGCCGCCCTGGTCGTGGATGCGGTCGAGCGTCGTCGTGAACGAGAGGTCCGGGGGAATCCGCTCGCGGACGCCGAGGGCGAGGACGTGTCCCACGCCGGTCGTGATCTCCATGCCGGGGATGCCGATCAGGCCGTAGTCGGCGGCCTGCTCGACCGCGTCGAGGCTGGCGTCGATCTCGTCGTGGTCGGTGACGGCGAGGGCGTCGAGGCCGACCGAGGCGGCCTGTTCGAGCAGGTGCTCGACCGGGTCTCGCCCGTCGTGTGACAGCGACGAGTGCGTGTGCAACTCGACCGATAACACACGCGTACGGACGGTACGGTCGATAAAAAGGGCGCCGATCCGCCACAACGCCGTGCGGGCGAGTCGGGTGGCGGGCCGTCCGGCCGCCGACATGGAAAGACATTACCTCCACAGCGCGAAAGACGGGGACGAATGAGCCTGTCCGATCCGGACTACGACCTCGTCACCGCCGAACTCGGGCGGGAACCGACGCCCGCCGAGGCGGCGCTCTTCGAGAACCTCTGGAGCGAGCACTGCGCCTACCGGTCGTCTCGCCCCCTGCTTTCGGCCTTCGACAGCGAGGCCGACCAGGTGGTCGTCGGTCCAGGCGACGACGCCGCCGTCGTCGCGCTCCCGACCCACGGCGACGACGCCGAGGAGACGTACGTCGCGATGGGAATCGAGAGCCACAACCACCCATCGTACGTCGACCCGTACGACGGCGCGGCGACGGGAGTCGGCGGCATCGTCCGCGACATCCTCTCGATGGGTGCCTACCCCATCGCACTGACGGACTCGCTGTATTTCGGCGGCTTCGACCGCGAACACTCCCGCTACCTCTTCGAGGGGGTCGTCGAGGGAATCGCCGACTACGGCAACGCCATCGGGGTCCCCACCGTCGGCGGAAGCGTCGAGTTCCACGACGGCTACGAGGGCAACCCACTGGTGAACGTCGCTTGCGTCGGCCTCGTCTCGCCGGATCGGCTGGTGACCGCGGAGGCGAAGACCCCGGGCAACAAGCTCGTCCTCGTCGGCAACGCGACCGGCCGCGACGGCCTCGGCGGCGCCTCCTTCGCCAGCGAGGATCTGAGCGAGGACGCCGAAACCGAAGACCGCCCCGCGGTGCAGGTAGGCGACCCATACACGGAGAAGCTCCTGATCGAGGCCAACGAGGCGCTGGTCGACGAGGACCTGATTCGTGCGGCCCGTGATCTGGGTGCGGCGGGGCTGGGCGGCGCTTCCAGCGAACTCGTCGCCAAGGGCGGGCTGGGCGCCGAAATCGAACTCGACCGGGTCCACCAGCGCGAACCGAACATGTCCGCACTGGAGATTTTGCTCGCCGAATCGCAAGAGCGGATGTGTTACGAGGTGCGACCCGGAGACGTCGATCGCGTCCGGGAGATCGCCGACCGGTACGACCTGGGCTGCTCGGTCATCGGTGAGGTCCGCGAGGGTACCTACGTCTGTACGTTCGAAGGCGAGACCGTCGTCGACGTACCCGCGGAGTTCCTCGCCGACGGCGCGCCGATGAACGACCTGCCGGTGAAGTCGCCGACGGGGGAAGAGCGTGACCTTCCGAACGCGGATCTCGAAGCCGCCTTCGACGCGGTGGTCGCCAGTCCCAACACCGCGAGCAAGGCGTGGGTCTACCGCCAGTACGACCACGAAGTCGGCACGCGGACGGCCCGACGACCGGGTGACGACGCGGCGATCATGGCGATCCGTGAAGCCGGCACCGGGCTGGCGCTCTCGGCGGGCGCGGTTCCGGCGTGGACGGACGCGAACCCCTACGAGGGGGCCCGCGCCGTCGCCCTGGAGAACGCGACCAACCTCGCGGCGAAGGGCGCGACACCCCACGCCGCGGTCGACTGCCTCAACGGCGGCAACCCCGAGAAGTCGGACGTTTACGGCGGCTTCTCGGCCATCGTCGACGGCCTCGCCGACATGTGTCGCGACCTCTCGGTGCCCGTCGTCGGCGGCAACGTCTCGCTGTACAACGACTCCACGACCGGCCCTATCCCGCCGACGCCGACGGTGGCGATGGTCGGCGTCCGCGAGGGGTACGACGCGCCGCCGATGACCGTCGCCGGCGAGGGGAGTCTCCTCGAAGTCGGCGCCCGCGGGGGCGCACTCGGCGGATCGACGTATCTCGACACACGGGGCGGGACCGACACCTTCCCCGACCTGCCCGCGGAGCCGGCGGCAGCGGTCGAGGCAATCCGCTCCGTCGCCGACCTCGACTCGACGCTCGCGACACACGACGTGAGCCACGGCGGTCTCGCGGTGACGCTCGCGGAGATGGTCGACGAGGCGGGCATCAGCGCGACCGTCGACGGCGTCGAAGCGCTGTTCGACGAGACGCCGGGACGGGTCGTCGTCGAGACGACCGATCCTGCGGCGGTTCGGGCGGCCGCCGGCGACGTGCCCGTACGCGACCTGGGCGCGGCGACGGCGGGTGACGAACTGATCCTGTCGGTCGGCGACGGGCGACTCACGCGGGACGCGGCGGGGATTCGCGATCTGCGCGACGTGATCGATCGGGAACTGGAGTAGCGCTGGATCCGTATCGGAGGTCGTCGCGCTCCGCCCACGCGGTCGTGCGATCCGCCGGGGGTGCCGAACGGAGCGAACTACACCAACAGCGGCAGTCCGAAGGTGACCGCGAGGCCAACGAGCAAGACGGCGAAGCCGACGCCGACCTGCCCGGTCGTGAACTCCTGCATCGGGGACGTGACGCGCCCCTCGGTGTCCGCTTCGTGTGGGTGGTGGTCGTGGTCCGCGTGGTCGGTCATAGTGGCCCCTGGGAACCGTGTCACAAAAATACTCCCGATACCGTCGGCTCCACGCGGATACGGCCGTCGACCGGCCCGGGGGACGCTATGCCGGAACGGGGGCGACCCCGGAGGCCCGTCGCAGACGGCCGACACCGACCGGCTTTTGACCGCCCCCGGCGTAGCCCGCGATACGGATGGCCGTAACCAAGCGCATCATTCCCTGTATCGACGTGGACATCGACGAGGACGGCGAGGCAGCGGTGTACACGGGCGTCAACTTCGAGGACCTCCAGTACACGGGCGATCCGGTGGAGATGGCCCGCGAGTACAACGAGGCGGGCGCCGACGAGTTCGTCTTCCTCGACATCACGGCCAGCGCCGCCGGACGCGAGACGATGCTCGACGTGGTCGAGGGGGTGGCCGACGAGGTGTTCATCCCACTGACCGTCGGCGGCGGTATCCGCACCCGCGACGACATCAAGGAGACGCTTCGCGCCGGCGCCGACAAGGTGTCGATCAACACGGCGGCCATCCAGAACCCCGACCTCGTCGACGCCGGCGCGGCGGCCTTCGGCAGCCAGTGTATCGTCATCAGCGTCGACGCCCGCCGGCGCTACGACGAGCAGGGGGAACACTACGAGGACGTCGACGGCGAGTCCTGCTGGTTCGAGTGTACGATCAAGGGGGGACGCGAAGGCACCGGCGTCGACGTGGTCGAGTGGGCCCGCGAAGTGGAGTCCCGCGGCGCGGGCGAACTGTTCGTCAACTCCATCGACGCCGACGGAACGAAGGACGGCTACGACATCCCGCTCACCCGCGCCGTCTGTGAGAGCGTCTCGACGCCCGTCATCGCCTCGTCGGGCTGTGGCGGCCCGCAAGACGTCTACGAGGTGTTCGACGAGGCGGGCGCCGACGCGGCGCTCGCGGCCTCCATCTTCCACTTCGACGAGTACACCATCCGCGACGTGAAGGAGTACCTCGACGAGCGGGGCGTGCCGGTGCGGCTCTGATACCGGGAAAGTTAACGCCTCCGAACCGCCAGTCGGCGCCGTGCAACCCATCTACCTCCTCTTCACCGGCGTGATGGCGCTCGCATCGCTCGGCTGTCTGTGGGACGCGTTTGGCGACCGGGAGAGGCTGACACTGTACGCGACGGCGGTCGTCTACGGCCTGATCCTGGAGAAACTGGTCATCGTCGCCTTCGGCGCCTACACCTACCCCGCCGAATCGTACGTCTTCGACGTCCTCGGGGTGCCGCTTGCCATCGCCTTCGGCTGGTCGGCGATCATCTACGCCGGGACGACCACCGCGCGGGCGTACGGCGTGCCCCTCCCCTCGATTCCGGGGTTCGTCGCGCTGTACGCCCTCCACGTCGATCTGTCGATGGACGCCATCGCCATCCGGGTGCCGTTCTGGACGTGGACGCCGCCGGGACCGTGGTTCGGGGTGCCCCTCGGCAACTTCTTCGGCTGGTTCACCGTCGCCTTCCTGTTTGCCGGCTGGTTCGAACTCCTCCGCCGGCGGCTCTCGAACCCCCTCGCGCTCGGCGGCGGAACCCTCGCCGCGGCGCTCGCGACCCTCCTCGTCGCGCTCGAACTCTGGACGACGATCGTCGAGTCGGTCGCGCTGGGGACCGGAATCTTGCTCGGGGTCGGGACGCTGTCGGCGCTCGCGCTCGTCAGGTGGTCGCCGACGTTCGCCGGCCGGCCGGCGTGGTCGGTGGTCGCTGCGACGCTGCTCTTTCACGTCTTCTTCATCGGCGTCTTCATCGCGACGGGGACCTACCGGACGCTGCCGGTCCTCGGCGTCGTGAGCGTGGGGGCGCTGGTCGTCGGCGTCGGGGTACACGCCCTACCGGGCTGGCTGGAGAAGGCGACTACGCGGCGGCGTCGAACGCGGCCATGAAGTCGTCGGAGAGGTCCTGCACGCGGCGGGAGGCGTCGCCCACGGCGTCGAGTGGGTCGGTGTCGCCATCCGTCTTGACAGAGAGGATGGGTTCGGTCTGGCCGCCCGACTGCTCGGGGTTCATGTCGTAGGTCGCGGCCGCCACACCCTCCGTCTCCAGCAACGCGCCCTTGAGGACGTTCATGAACGTGTGATCCTCGCCCGCGATCTCCATGCGGAGTTCCTCGTCGGTCTTCTCGATGACCCGCAGTTCCATACCCGTCGATACCGGCGGTTCGCGTTTCAAGGTTTCGTATGCGCCCCGAGGGCCGACGAACGGCAGCGGAAGCGTCTCCGATCGAACGGGCGGCGCCGTGGTGGCGCCCCCCGAACGGAGAACGTACGGGGCCACGTGCGGTGGCCACTCGACTGACCAAGCCACTGCGAGGAGCACCTGACTCGCAATGTCTATGCGATACGTGACGCGTTCGGTGAAAGACCGACCGCGTCGGTTTCTAGGTTTACGTATGTAGTAAAAAATCTGTTGATAGAGTCAATACCTAGAATAACTGGGCGGGTAACCGGCCGTACGTTCTCACAGATGTCGGCTTCCCGTATCGGACGGTTCGTTCGCCGGTCGCCGCGTTCACCGGACGAGGTACGGGTCGTTGCCCGCGACGAACCGCCCGAGGTCGCTCTCGCGGCGATAGTCGGTCGCTCGGAGGCGGTCGAGGGCGTCGACGAGGCGACTCGCGTCGTCGGACGACCACGCCGCCGGGTCGCGAATCGGCATGACGAGCCAACCACTCCCCAGAAGCTCCGTCGCGTGCAGGCGGTCGACGTCGAGGTCGGTCGTGTCGTGAGCGGTGCAGGTTTCGAGGACGTGTCGGATCGCCCGCTCGCCGACCGGGAGGAGGACGTGCGCGGCGATGGCGCGGAGTTCGGCGTCGAAGAACGGTTCCATGTCGGCGTAGTCGTCGTCGGTCGGCTCGCCGGTCGGGACGCAGGTGTGGAGATAGGAGAGGTAGGTGTTGTCCACCTCTGGGCCGTCGCCCGTCGTCCGCAGGAGGTCGGCGTCGTGGAGTGCGCGCTGGAGACGGCGGCCGGCGTCGCACCCGGTGAAGGGAACGCCCGTCTCGGCGCCGCCGTGGACGCCCGGATGGTCGCCGATCACGTGGAAGTGGGCGTTGGCGTCGCCGTACCCCGGGACGAACCGCTCGCAGGGGGGTCGCATGTCGAACGGGTTGCTGACACGGTCGGTGACGTTTCGCACGCCCCCATCTACGCGTCGACGAACGTAAATCTAGAGTTCGACGCCCGACGGGATGAGACTCTTCGAGCGGAGCAGACTCCCGTTGGCGTCGTAGACGAGGAAGGTGCTTTTTCCGTACGTGGCGACCGTCTCGCCGTCGATTCGGATGACGACGCTGTACCGGCCGCCGTCGTCGGTCGAGTTGCCGTACTCGCGTGCGGCGCGGACGAACCGCAGTACGTCGTCGGCGTCCTCGTTGAGTTCGAGGAGGAAGTCACCTGTAACGCGGTCCGTGACGCTGACGACGCCCGTCGCGTCCGGATCGTCGAGGGGGTCCTGCAGACGGAAAGCCACGTCCGTCTCGGAGGCTTCCAGCAGGTTCCCCTCGGCGTCGGTCAGGCGATCCGTTAGCGTCTCTCTCGGTCCGTTGAAGTCGATGACGACCTGTGGTTCGGCCGGCGTGTCGCCGGTCTCCACCCAGTCGACGTTGTGTACCTCCAACTCGAAGTGGTCGCGCCTCATTCCCTACCGGCATCTTTGCGTTCAGGCGGTATGAACGTAACGCCCCAGCCCCGTCCGGTCACCCGTGCCGACGGGTTTTATGCCGTGGCTCCACGTCGAGCACGGTTATGTGGGTTCGGTCGGAGTACGCCGGCGAACTGGCCGTCCTCCTGACGTGGCTGTCGGCGCTCGTCCCGTGGAACGTCTCGTACGCGGCGAGTGCGGGCGGCGCGTCGCTTCTGTTCGTCCGCTTCCCACTCGTCCAGGTCCGGTACGCCTTCGGCGTGCCGATCGCTCGGGGCGTCGTCGTCGCCGACCCCCTCTCGGCGCTCGCGTTCCAGCGTGGCAGCCCCATCGCGGCGGCCTACCGGCTCTGGGCGCTCGGCGCCGCCGTCTTCGCGGGCGCCCTCCTCGTCTCGCTGCTCTACTACCGTCGGGAGGCGTGGGCCGAGTCGTGGCCGGTCGACCCGGTGCGCCTCCTCGGGGCGCTCCTCCTCGTGACGGGACTGGCGTTCGCCGGCGCGACGGTTCGCCTGCTCTCCCGGGGGTTCGGCCTCCCGATCCCGATCGGCGTCGCCTTCCTGCTCCTGTTCGGTGGGCTCCTGTTGACCGTCGATCGGACGGCCGAGACGGCGTGACGGACGCCGCGAGGCACAAAGTATAAGCCCCACGACATCCCGACTGTAGGTGTGAACCAGCCTCGCGTCGCCAGCGGCGCTCGCCGTTCGCCAGCAACGCGTGGCCCCGGACGCCTTCTGAAAAAACGCGGTCGGTAGTTCGCTCGTGGCGGGCGTAGCGACCCCGTCACTGGCGGTCCTCGACTGCACCGTTCCGACACGACTAACAGCGCCGACACCCCACCCACACACATGACACTCTCCGAGTTCCGCGGGGTCTACCCCGCCATGACCACGCCGTTCCACGAGGACGGCAGCATCGACTTCGAACGACTCCGAACCGACGCCAACCGACTCGTCGACGCCGGCGTCGACGGCCTGGTTCCCGTCGGCTCCACCGGCGAGAGCGCGACGCTCTCCCACGACGAACACATCGAGGTGGTCGAGGTCGTCGTCGACGCCGTCGGCGACGACGTGCCCGTCATCGCCGGCTCCGGATCGAACAACACCGCCGAGGCCCTCTCGCTCTCCCAGCGCTCCGCCGACGCCGGCGCCGACGGCCTCCTGCTCATCTCGCCGTACTACAACAAGCCCGAACCGGCGGGCATGTACGACCATTACCGCACCATCGCCGACGAGGTTGACCTCCCCCAGATCGTCTACAACGTTCCCGGTCGCACCGGCCGGACCATCGAGGTTGACACGGCCGTCGAACTCGCCGCCCATCCCAACGTTCTCGGATACAAGGCCGCGAGCGGCGACCTCAATCAGGTGTCGGAGGTCGTCGAGCGGACCCGTGACGAGGAGTTTGCGGTGCTCGCCGGCGACGACGGCCTCATCCTCCCCACTCTCGCGGTCGGCGGAACGGGGACGATCAGCGTCGTCGCCAACGTCGAACCCGAACGGACGGTCGATATGGTCCACTCGGCGCTCGACGGCGACTACGAACACGCCCGGGAGCGCCACCACGAACTCGGTCCGCTGATGCGCGCGCTGTTCTGGGAGACAAACCCCATTCCGGTCAACGAGGCGATGGCGATCCGTGGCTACGGCCCCGGTCACGTCCGGTCGCCGCTCACCCGCCTCTCCGCGGAGCTTCGCGACGACCTCGAAGCCGTCCTCGCCGACTTCGATCCGGTGGAGGTCGAGGCGTGATCGAGGTCGCCGTCACCGGCGCCGGCGGCCACATGGGTCGGGAAGTCATCGAGGCCGCCACCGACCGCGACGGGACGTCGGTCACCCTCGCCGTCAACCGAACCGACGTGGGCGCGGTCGCGGGCCACGAAGTGGCAGACGAGGCCGACCTCCCCCAACTGCTCGACGAGCGCGACCCCGACGTGCTGGTCGATTTTACCCTGCCCGACCCGAGCACGCGGTACGTCCAGGCCTGTGCCGACGCGGGCGTCGCGGCCGTCGTCGGCACCACCGGCTTCACCGACGACCAGCTCGACCGGATCGCCGACGCCGCCGACGCCGTGCCCGTCCTGCGCGCGTCGAACTTCGCCCGCGGAGTGATGGCGCTTCGCCGGTCGATCCGCGAGGCCGTCGCGGCGCTCCCCGACTACGACGTCGAACTCACCGAGACCCACCACAACCGCAAGCGCGACGCGCCGTCGGGGACGGCGCTGACGATTCTGGACGACGTGGACGACGTGCGCGAGGGCGCGGGGAGCCGATCTGAATCCGCCGACGCCGACGCCGACGCCGGGACCGATCGGGTCCACGGCCGCGAGGGCGAACGGCCCCGAGCGGACGGTGAGGTGGGCGTCCACGCCCGACGGGCCGGTGACGTCACCGGCGAACACGAACTACTACTTGCGGGGAACCACGAGGTGCTGACGCTCACGCATCGTGCCGAATCCCGCGGCGTCTTCGCCGCCGGAGCGCTCGATGCCGCCGACTGGCTCGTCGGCCGCCCGGCCGGCGAGTACGACTTCGAGGACACGATATGACACTGGAATCCAACGTATCCGATCTGTGGCAGCGCTACGACGACGGCGACGTCGACGCCGAGACGGCGACGGCCGACGACTACGACACGCTCGAGGCTTTTCTCGACGCGCTGGAGGCGGGCGAGATTCGCGCCGCCGAGAAGGGCCGCGACGGCTGGGAGGCCAACGAGTGGGTCAAGCGGGGCATCCTGCTCAACTTCGGCCTGCGTGCCACCGAGGCTCGCTCCTACGGCGACGTCGACTACCACGACGTCCTTCCCCTGCGCGAGACGGGGGATCTGGGCGACCGGGGGACGCGTAACACGCCCGACGGCACGACGATCCGTCGGGGCGCCTACCTCGGAAGCGACTGCATCATGATGAGCCCGTCTTTCGTCAACGTGGGCGCACACGTCGGCGACGGGACGCTCGTCGACTCCTGTGACACCGTCGGCTCCTGTGCTCAGATCGGCGAGAACGTCAAGCTCGGCGCCAACACCCTGATCGGCGGCGTGCTCGAACCCGTCGAGGACGCGCCGGTGATCGTCGAAGACGGCGTCTCGCTGGGCGCAGGCTGTCGGGTCACCTCCGGCTTCGTCGTCGGGGAGAACACAGTGGTCGGGGAGAACACGCTGCTCTCGCCGCGCATACCCGTCTACGACCTCGTCGAGGAGGAGGTGCTCTACGGCCATCTGCCGTCCGAGCGCCGCGCGTTCACGCGGATGGTGGAGTCGTCGATCGGCGATCACGACCTCTTTGCCGGCGGCGCGTACAAGCCCGCCGTGGTCGCCATGGACATCGAGGCCGACACGCGGGACGCGACCAAGCGGGAGGAGGCGCTGCGGGAATGAGCGGGGAGGCGGTCGGCCCGGCCGTGCGACGCCTCGCCGACTGGTCGGCCGCCGACCTCGCCGATCTCGCCGACGAGTACGGCACGCCGCTGTACGTCACCGACCTCGGTCGGGTCCGGGAGAACGCGCGGCGACTGCTGGCGGCGTTTCCCGACGCCGACGTGCGCTACGCGGTGAAGGCTCACACCGGCCGGGCGGTCCTCGAAGCGGTCCGCGACGCCGGTCTCGGCGCGGAGTGTGCCTCCGCGGGCGAGGTGGTCCGCGCGCTCGGCGCGGGCTTCGACGGCGTCCAGTACACCGCAGTCAACCCGCCGGCCGACGACCTCGACGTCGTCGTCGAGCGCTGGCGAGCGGGCGCGGACGTCACCGTCGTCGCTGGCGCCCGGGACACCGTCGACCGCCTCCGCGACCGGGGCTTCGACGGGCGGCTGGCGATTCGGGTCGACCCCGGCGTCGGCGCCGGCCACCACGAGAAGGTGACGACCGGCGGACACGCGAAGTTCGGCGTCCCCTACGACCGGGCGGCCGACCTCGTGAACGACGCCCGTGCCGACTTCGACGTGGTGGGGATCCACGCCCACGCCGGGAGCGGCATCTCCGGCGAGGATCTGGAGGCCCACCGCGAACTCGTCGCTCGGATGGGCGAACTGGCCCGCTCGGTCGGCGATCTAGAGTTCGTCGACGTGGGCGGCGGCTTCGGCGTCCCCTACCGTGAGGACGAACCCCCGCTCGCCCTCGACGCGGTGGCCGACGCTACCCGCGAGGCACTCGGCGACGTCGACGCCGAGTTGGCCGTCGAACCGGGGCGCTACGTCGTCGCCGACGCGGGCGTCCTTCTGACGCGGGTGAACACGGTGAAGCCGGTCGACGACGCGGGGAGCGACGGCCCCGTCCCGGTCGTCGCCGGCGTCGACGCCGGTATGACGACACTACTGCGCCCGGCGATGTACGACGCGTACCACGCGATCCGCAACCTGACCGACGAGCGCCCGGAGCGTCCGGTCACCGTCGCCGGCCCCGTCTGCGAGACGGCGGACCTGTTCTGCGAGGCCAGATCCATGCCCACGCCGCGCCGCGGCGACCTGCTCGCGATCGGGAACGCGGGCGCCTACGGCTACGAGATGGCGAGCACGTACAACTCCCGGCCACGGCCCGCGGAGGTCGTGCTGGCGGGCGAGGGATCGGAGACACCCCACGGAACCGACGAGGCCGCGGCCGGTAGGCAGGCCCGCCTCGCCCGCGAGCGCGAGACGCTCGACGCGCTGACGGCGCTAGAGGGGAGCCGATGACGACCGTCGTCACCGCCGAGAAGTACCACGGCACCGAGAACGACTTCCTCGTCCTCCCGGCGGACACCCCGGTGCCGGACCGGGCGGCGTTCGCTCGCGTCCACTGCGACCGCGAGACGGGCGTCGGCGGCGAGCGCGTCGGCGCCGACGGCGTCCTCTTTCTGGACGTCGACCCGACGACGTCGCCAGTCCGGGTGACGATGACGCTCGTCCAGCCGGACGGCTCCGTCGCGGCGATGTGCGGCAACGGGGCGCGCGTCGCGGCCGTCCACGCGGCCCGCGCCACCGGCGCGCGGGAAGTCCTGATCGAAACGCCCGCCGGCGACCGCCACGCCGTCGTCCAGAGCGATGGTGTCACCGTCGAGATGGGGCGACCGTCGTTCGACCCGGCGGACGTGCCGCTCTCCGCCGACCACGACGGCCCGCTGATCGAGGAGGCCGTCGAGGGGCTGTCGGTCACCGCCGTGAACACGGGCGTTCCCCACGCCGTCGCCTTCGTCGACGACGTCGACGACGTCGATCTGGAGGCGGTCGCTCCCCCGGTCCGCCACGCCGACGTCTTCCCCGAAGGCACGAACGTCACGCTCGCCTCGCGGGTCGCAATCGGCGACGACGCCACGGCGGGCGCGCCCGGTGACCCGGCGGCCTTCCGCCAGCGCACCTACGAGCGCGGGGTTGAGGGTGAGACGCTTGCCTGCGGGACGGGCGCGGTGGCGGTCGTCGCCGCCGCCGAACGCACCGGCCGCCTCGACGCCGACGGGCCGGTCCGCGTCTCGCCGCCGGGAGGCGACCTCGTGATCGTCGTTCCCGACGACGGTCCGGCGACGCTGACCGGCCCCGTCGAGCACGAGTTCGAGGTGGATCTGGAGGTCACCGAGCCGTGAACTCGGCGACCGACGGGGCGTTCGATCCCGTCGCCTTCCTCGATTCGGCCGTCTCCATCGAGTCCCACGAGGACGTGACCGAAATGCGCGAGTTCCTCGTCGAACGGCTCCGTGCCCACGGCGCCGACCCCCTCGTCGACGGCGCGGGGAACACCCTCGCCACGAAGGGATCGGGCGCGCCACACGTCGTCCTCAACACCCACATCGACACGGTGTCGCCACACGTCGCCCACGAGCGAGCGGACGGCGTCATCCGCGGCCGGGGATCCTGTGACGCGAAGGGACCGCTCGCGGCCATGCTGGCGGCGTTTCTCGGGGCCGCGGACGACGGTGGCGGCCGTCTCACCCTCGCCGTCACGCCCGACGAGGAGATGTACTCGACGGGCGCGGCGGCGCTCGACCTCACCGTTCTGTCGGGTGTCGGCGGCGAGGCGTCGTCGACGCCTCGGGCGGACGGCGAAGCCGTCGGCGACTCGGTCGCGGACTACTACGTCGTCGGCGAACCGACCGGTCTCGACGTCTGTACCGCCGCCAAGGGCCGGTTCGAGGGCACGATCAGCCTCACCGGGCGGAACGCACACGCCGCCGAACCGGAGACCGGGGTGAACGCCGTCGCCGCGGCGGAAGGTGCGCTCGAAGCGATCCGGGGGTTCGACGCGGACCGCAGCCCACATCCGGCCCTCGGTCCGGCGACCCTGACGCCGACGGTGATCGAGGGCGGCGAGGCGACGAATCAGGTGCCCGCCGACTGTGCGATCACCGTGGACAGACGGAGCGTTCCCCCGGAGACGGCCGACGGCTTCGCCGCCGCCATCGAACGCGCCGTCGACGACGCCACGCCCGGCCCGGTCGGCGTCGAGTTCGACCCGACCGAGCGCCCGACGCCGTTTCTGGAGGCGTTCGCGACGGACGCCGACGAGCCGATCGTCCGCCATCTCTCGGCCGCGGCCGACCGCGCAACCGACGGCGCGGCCGGTGCCGTGCGGCCGTTCGGCGCCGCAACCGAAGCCTCGTACTTCGCGCCCGCGCCGACGGTCGTGTTCGGCCCGGGCGTGTTGGCGGACGACGACGGCCCCGTCGCCCACGCCGACCGCGAGTACGTCCGCACGGCCGACGTCGAGCGCGCGGCGACGGCGCTCTCGACGGCCCTATCCGAACTGCTCGACTGAAGGTTTTTCCGCCGGGGCGCCCGTGGCATCGTATGACGGTCACGCGGCGCCCTCTACTTCGAGCCACTGGGACGGGAGCTCTCCTCGGCCTCGCCGGCTGTCTCGACGCGCTCCGTTCCGGATCGGTGGCCGTCCGCGTCGACAACCGCGACGACCGGCGCCACGCCGTCGACGTCGAGTTTCTCGACGGCGGCGAACTCGTGGCCGAACAGCGCTTCGAGGTGGTCGCGGAGACGGAGCGGACGTACGAGAACGTCGTCTCGGCGGGCGAGTACACGGTGGACGTGACACTCGACGGCGCGACGCACACGACGGTGCCGTTCTCGATGAACGGCTGTACCGACAACGCGCTGTTCGTCGCCGTCGACACGGACGCCACCGTGGAGGCGAGCGTCCTGGACGAGTGCTGAACCGTGAAGCGCAATCCCCAAGCGCCCGGGGGTACTGCTCCGATCCATGTACGAGGCGGTCCACGCCTACCCCGACGGCTCCGCGACGGCGGCGCGGTTCGCCGCGACGGCGGCCCGGACGGGCTACGACGGCGTCGTGATCCGGGCGCGCGAGGCGACGCCCGACTACGCTGCGGTCCGCGAGGCGTCGGACGTCGACGTCGTCGACGCCGTCGAGGTGGTCGCGCCGGACCCCGAACGCGCGAGCGGCGCCGTCGGCGGCCTGCGTCCCGATCACACCCTCGTCTGCGTCCGCGGCGGCACCGACCGACTCAACCGCTTCGCCGTCGAGAACGAACGTGTCGACGTACTTACGCGGCCGATGGCCGGCGAGGGCGACGTGAACCACGTCCTCGCGAACCGTGCCGCCGACAACGGCGTCCGAATCGAGTTCGACCTCGGTCCCGTCCTCCGGACCAGCGGGGGCGAGCGCGTGCGTGCGCTCCGTAACCTGCGCAAGCTTCGCGAACTCGTCGCCGACGCGGACGCCCCGTTCGTCGTCAGCGCGACCCCAGCCTCGCATCTCGAACTGCGGGCCCCGCGGGAACTGCTCGCCCTCGGCGATGTCGTCGGGTTCGACCCCGAGACGGTCCGGACGGGTCTCCGTGAGTGGGGCGAACTCGCCGAGCGCAACCGCCACCGCGGCTCCGAGTCGTTCGTCGAACCGGGGGTCGAACGGGGGCGACACGGGAGATGAGACGGGTCGTCGTCCCGGTCCACGGGGTGCTCGGAGGGTCGTCACGTCGCACCGATGACACCGACCGACACCGATCAGCATGAAACACCTGCCCAAACATCTCCAACCGCGGTGGCGATATCTCGCCGTGGGGCTGGAGGCGTGGCCCGACGCCGACGTCTCGCGCTCGGGGTTCCAGCGGGCAGTGTGGTACGCCGCGGGCAACCTGCTCGGCGACCCGCGGAGCGCGGACGCCGACCTCCGCCTCCTCCGGTTCGAGTTCGCCGACGGCGCGGGGGAAGCCATCGTCCGGGCGCGGCGCGGCGAGGTCGGGCCGGCGCGGGCCGCGCTGGCCTGCGTGAGCGAGGTGGACGGCCAGCCGATCGGCGTCCACGTCCGCGGCGTCTCCGGAACGATCCGTGCCTGTGAAGAAAGGTATTTAGGACGCCGGGCCGGAGTGCGGGCCGAGAGACGCGTCGTGTTCGAGAACGACCGTCGGCGTGGCTACGTCCGCGACGACCGCGTGGACGTGGCCGGACCGAAGGGGTTCGCGGGCGCGACCGAACTCGATCTCGATTCAGAGTCAACGTGATACAATGCAGGGACAAGCCCAACAGCAGGCATACGACCGCGGCATAACGATCTTCTCGCCCGATGGCCGCCTCTACCAGGTCGAATACGCGCGGGAGGCAGTCAAGCGAGGAACGGCGAGTATCGGCATCCGGACCGAAGACGGCGTGGTACTGGCGGCGGACAAGCGCTCCCGGTCGCCGCTGATGGAGCCGACGAGCGTCGAGAAGATCCACAAGGCCGACGACCACGCGGGCATCGCCTCGGCTGGCCACGTCGCCGACGCGCGCCAACTGATCGACTTCGCCCGCCGGCAGGCCCAGATCAACCGCCTCCGGTACAGCGAGCCCATCGGTATCGAGGCGCTCACGAAGGAGGTCACGGACCACATCCAGCAGTACACGCAGGTCGGTGGCGCCCGTCCGTTCGGTGTCGCCCTCCTCGTCGGCGGGATCGAGGACGGTCAGCCCCGACTCTACGAGACCGACCCCTCCGGGACGCCGTACGAGTGGAAGGCGGTCTCCATCGGTGCCAACCGTGGCGACCTCCAGGAGTATCTCGAGGAGAACTACGACGACGACCTCGACCTCGATGCGGGCATTGCGCTCGCGCTCCGCGCGCTCGCCTCCAGCAACGACGACACGCTCGAACCCGCGGGCGTCGACGTCGCGACGGTCACCGTCGACAGCGGGGCGTTCCACGAACTCGACAACGACGAGATCGAGACCCACCTCGCCGACCTCGACCTCCTCCCGAGCGAGGATGACGACGGCGACGAGAACGACGACGAGGCGTAAGGCGCCTCTCCGCGGCTCGGCTTTTCCGCGTTCAGTCCGTGATTCGCGCGATTCGTCGCGGCGGCGGGTCGATACCGACGACCGCCGATCAGTACTCCTCGTACGCGAGGTTCATCAGCCACTGCGAGAACGCGTCGCTCCGGGGATCGACCTCCTCCTCGCCGATGAACGGCGAGAGCATGTCGCCGGCCATCAGCAGCGAGAACTCGAGATCACTGGCGGTCGGCATCAGGAAGTAGGTGTTGTGCCCCTGGTAGACGGTCTCTTCGCGTTCGATCAGCCCCGCCTCGACCAGCGACTCGGCGAGTCGGCTCCCTTTCCGCGAGGAGACGTCGAGTTCTTTCCACAGTTCGCTCTGGTGGATGCCGCGGGTGTCGAGGACGAGTTCGAGCGCCGCACGTTCGTCCTCGGACAGGTCTGCGTCGTCGGCCGCGCTCATCGACACACCCCCGGGGCTACGATCCGGAACATACCACCACAAATCGGTGGCACGGGTTTAAAGTTGACTTTCGTCGGTGTCGACCGGCTCGTACGCCGTCTCGCAGGGTGGCCCGGGGGCGAACCGGTAAGTCCCCCCCTCGTCGTCGAGGCGGAGCAGCGACGACGACCGGGTGCCGTAGCCGTCCTCGTGGATGCAGACGCCGAACTCGTGGTCTCCGAGGACCGCCGCCGCACGGTCGAGCCACGCGTCCGCGTCCTCGCCCGGTTCGGGCGTCAGCGCCGTTCGCACCGCCCGCGCGTTCTCGGCCTGGTCGCTCGCCCGTTCGGCGCGCGCGGGGTCGTCCGGCGCGTGGAACGCGTCGATCACGGCGCCGCCGCCCCCGAGCGCCGCCCCGCTGTTGACGACGACGTGGACGCCCGGATCGAGCTGGGTCACCCGGAGACGGCCGTCCCACTCGAACAGGACGGCCGCGGTCCGGTCGGCGACGACGAGGTTGAAGCCGTCGTAGCCGTGGGTGTCGACCGAGCGCTCGACGAGGCGGGCGGCCGCGGTGGCGTCGGATTCGCCCAGGGCATCGGCGACGAGAAGTCCCCGGGAGCGCTCCGGCGTCGTGCCCTCGATCCACCGGTTAGTGATGCCGACGAAGGTACCGGCGTCGTTGTAGCCGATCCACGTCCCGCCGGCGCGGGCGTCGCGGGGGGCGACGACCGCCGGATCCGCTCCCGTCCGCCGGGGCGGCTCGGCGGGGCGGTCGACTCGCTCGTCGCGGTTGGCCGCGACGACGACCGGTGCGTCGGGGAACACCTGCCACGCGAGGACGAGGGTACACACGGGTTGGGGAAGAGTATGGCGCCGGGGCGTTAAATCACTCGCGCCAGTCGTCGGGCACGCCCGCGGCGTCGGCCGTCGCGACGGCGGTGCGGACGGCGGCGACGTTCTCGGGCACGTCGTGGACGCGCACGATATCGGCGCCACGGTCGACCGCGAGCGCCGTCGCCGCGACCGTCGCGGGGAGGCGCTCGCCGGCGTCCTGCCCGACGTGGTCGAACATCGACTTGTGGGAGTGACCGAGGAGGATCGGACAGCCGAGCGCCCGGAACTCGGGCAGGCGGTCGAGGAGTTCGAAGTTCTCGACGGCGTCCTTGCCGAAGCCGAGGCCGGGGTCGACGATCACCTGTTCGCGGTCCAGTCCCGCGCGCTCCGCGAGCGCCACCCGCTCCCCGAGTTCGTCGATCACGTCGGAGACGACGTCGTCGTAGGTGACGGTCTTGCCGGGGACGACCGGCGCGTCGATGCTGTGCATCACGATCACCGGGACGTCGAACTCGGCGGCGAGAAACCGCATCTCGGGATCTTCGAGCCCCGTCACGTCGTTGAGGATGTCGGCACCGGCCTCCAGGGCGGCCCGTCCAACGGCGGCCTTCCGGGTGTCGATCGACACCGGCACGTCGAGGTCGTCCAGCGCCTCGATCACGGGACGGACGCGCTCGATTTCCTCGTCGACGGGGACGGGAGCGGCACCGGGACGCGTGCTCTCGCCGCCGACGTCGATGACGTCGGCTCCGGCCGCAACCATCGCCTTGGCGCGCTCGATGGCAGCCGACTCGTCGAAGAACTCGCCGCCGTCGTGGAAACTGTTCGGCGTGACGTTCAGGATGCCCATGACTGCAGGGCGGTCTGACCAGGGGTAGTCCCGGCCGGAGCGGGCGTCGGCCGCCGACTCGTGTTCGATCCGGGGTCGCAGGGCGTCGGCGACGCCCCCGAGTTCCCGGTCGTCGAGGGCGGCGAGGAGCGCCCGGAGTTCGGCTCGCGTCCCCGCGACGACGGCTTCGCGGAGTTCGCGTCCGGTACGGTAGTCGGCGGTGACGGCAGTCGCGCCGACGCGGCCGGCGACGCGGTCGAGCGCGCGGGCCTCCCGGTGGTCGAGGGGAATCGTCAGGGTGCGGTGGACGCCCTCGTTCGCCGTCGCGCCCTCGCCCTCGTTGCCGGCCGCGTTGGCCACCACGGCGTGAGCCCGGTCGAGGACCGCACGCGCGTCGGTAACGGAATCGACCTCACGGCCGATCGCGAGCCGGGACCACTGCCGGCGTGCCTCGGCGACGGCGAACAGCGATCCGACGACGAGCACACAGTCCGCGGGTCCCGCGGCGTCGAGGGCGGCGTCGAGGGCGGCCGTGACCGACGGGGCGGTCGTCACCGATCCGTCGGCGGCGGCCGCGAAGGCGGCGGCGAGCACCGCGGGGTCCGCGGCGCGCTCGTGGGCGGGTGCACAGGTCCGGACCGACGCGACCGGAGGGAGCGCCGCGACCATCGACCGGTGGTCCTTGTCGTGCATCGAGCCGAAGACGAGGTGGAGGTCGTCGTAGTCGTACTCCGCGAGCGTCTCCGTGACGGCCGTACAGGCACCGGGGTTGTGCGCGCCGTCGAGGACGACCAGCGGGTCGCGCTCGACCACCTCGAACCGGCCGGGCCAGTGGGCGTTCCGGAGGCCGCGTCCGAGAGCGTCGTCGGTCACGCGCTCACCGCCGACCTGTCGGGCGAGCGTCGCTGCGACGCCCGCGTTCCGCGCCTGATAGGCCCCCGGAAGGGGGAGGCGTGTCTCGACGCGCCAGCCGTCGCCAGCGACGGCGACGCCCGACTCGGTGTGGTTGACGAGGCCGTCGTATCGGACGGTCACGTCCGTCGATTCGGCCGCGGTGCCGACGGCGAGCGCGTCGGGCGCGTGGCGGCGCACGGCCGTCAGCGACTCGCCGGTCGCCCCCGTGACCAGCGGGGCGTCGTCGGGGGCGACGGTCACCTTCTCGGCGGCGATGGCGTCCAGCGTGTCGCCGAGGATGTCCGTGTGTTCGAGGCTGACCGCCGTCACCGCGGCGGCGACGGGGTCGACGACGCTCGTCGCGTCGAGGCGGCCGCCCATCCCCACCTCAAGCACTGCCACGTCGACGTCCGAGCGCCCGAAGTACCAGAGTCCCATGGCGGTGAGCGTCTCGAAGGAGGTGAGCGGTTCGCCCTCGACCGCTCTGTCGACGAGGAACGGCCGGACCTCCTCGACGAACTCGACGACGGCGGACTCCGTGATCTTCCGCCCGTCGACGCGGATCCGCTCGCGCACGTCGTCGAAATGCGGCGAAGTGTAGAGGCCGGTCCGATAGCCCGCCTCGCGGAGGACGGACTCGGTCATGCGTGCCGTGCTTCCCTTCCCGTTCGAGCCCGCGACTTGCACGAACTCGACGCCCTCGTGGGGGTCGTCGAGGTGGGCCAGCAGCTCACGGACCGACTCGGTGCCCGGATCGAGCGCGAACCGGCGGAGATCCGAGAGAAAGTCCGCCGCGGCGTGATAGTCCATGCCCCGAATCGGTCGCGCGGGGGTTTTAGTCCCACGGGTCGTGACCGGCGTTGCCTGCGACCGGTACCGCTACGCGTACCCTTCTTGTCGCGCCCGCTCCAGCGCGGCCTCGTCGACGAAGACGACGATTTCGTCGTTCCAGAGTCGGAAGTCGTGGCGGTGGCGCTCGTAGCCCGAGAGCTGTCGGGCCACCCGGTCCTCGTCCCAGTCGGCGGCGATGACGACCGGCGGCGGATCCGACGGGAGGTCGGCGTCCGGAGCGATGCTGGTCACGGTCGCGTCGTAGCGTTCGAGATACCACGGGAGCGGGAGACGGCTGTGCCAGGACGGCCCGCCGGGACGTGGTTGCCGGAGCGTCTCCTCGTTCTCGACGTAGAAGCGCACGTCGTTCGGGTTGTTCGGCGCCGTCGTCCCGACGAACAGCACGTCCGTCCCGTCGGTGACGCGTGCGACGCCGCGGACGAGTTCGAGGGTGTCCTTGAGGTCGTTCTCGGGCTGGGCCCACTGGATGACCTGGCCGGCCTCCTCGTCGGACGCGCTGTTGGCGTAGGCCGCGTTGGCGCCGACGACGCCGACGGCCGCGCCGCTGAGGACGAGCGCAGCGAGGGCGGCCGACCGCGTCCACGCGCCGGGGGCGAGCGCACCGACGGTGCCGGTGCTTCTATCGGCGCCGTCATCCGTCGCCCGAACGGCCGTCACGACCCGCCGGCCGAGGGCGGCGATGCCGACGGCCGCGGGCACGGCAAGCGGGATGACGGCGTGGACCGCCGCCCACGGCGCACGGATATCCGTCGCGACGGGGTAGCCGAGGACGCTCACCGCGCCCCAGTAGGTCGCGAACGCGACGACGTCGCGGTAGCCGTCGTCGCCGTACCCATCGGCGACGAACCCGATCAGGGCGAAGAGACAGACGAACGGCGCGCCGAACAGCAGGGTTTCGAGGTAGTCGTAGAGGAAGGGGAGGTAGTCGTGGTTCTGGTGACTCCCGCTCACCCAGAGGCCGTAGAAGGAGTCCCAGGAGCCGACGGTCGCCGCCTCGACGACGCCGGGGAGGCGAGTCGGCGCCGCCATCGCCTCCCAGAGCTCCGGTCGAGGGGCGTAGAAGAACGCGACGACGGCGACGAAGACGGCGCCGGCACCGGCGGTGTGGACGAACGCGCGTCCGATCCCCCGCCGGACGGTCCCGTCCCACCGCTGGAGGCGGTCGGCGAGCGCGGTTCGCCAGTCGCGGGTGACGACCCGGCGGATCGACCGACCGTCGCGGGCGGCACGGAAGAGGCGGTGATCGACCAGGAGGATCCCCGCGCCCAGATAGCAGAGTACGTAGACGACGGCGTTTTCCTTGGTCGTGAACGCGAGCCCCATCGCGGCCGCGGCGGGATAGACGAGGACGGCGTCGCCGCGATCGAGCGCGCGGACCAACAGCGCGAGGGCGACGAAGGCGAAGGCGCCGACGAGGACGTCGTTGCGCATGAACCGCGAGTAGTAGACGAGCAGGGGATTGGCCGCGAGGACGACGGCCAGCGCGACCACCTCGACGTCGCGGAGTCGGTCGCGGAGCAGCCACGCCGAGAGCGGGAGCAGCCCGCCGACGAGCGCGACGATCAGGCGGGCGCTGAAGTCGGTGGCGTCGAGGAAGGGGACGGAGAACACCCAGTCGTTGACGACGAAGAGGAAGGGACCGTGGACGATGGGTCGGTAGGCGAACTGGCCGCTCTCGTGGTAGCGGAGGATCCAGTAGCCGACGCGCCCCTCGTCCCAGTGGAAGATCCGAACGCCCAGCCCGAGGAGGCGAACGGCGAGAGCGAGAGCGGTGACCGCGAGCACCGCCTGGAGGGCGCGACGGCGAGCGTCGAACGGCATCGCTAACCCCTGTCGCCTCGGCGGTAACAACTCTTTCCCTTTCGGGGACGTGGGCGGCGGCCACCGGACAGTAACCTCTTTGCCGTCCCGTGCCGACGCGCCGGACATGGTCACACTGGGGCTGGTGGTGGCGCAGTTCAACGCGTCGGTCACCGAGCCGATGGCGGCGAACGCGCGGACGGCGGCCGACGAGGCGGACGCCGAGGTGGTGCAGACGGTCGAAGTTCCAGGGTCGTACGACGCGCCGCTGGCGGCGGATCGGCTCGCCCGACGGGACGACGTCGACGCGGTGGCGGTGATCGGCGCCATCGTCACCGGCGATACGGATCACGACCGCGTGATCGGCGACGCGACGGCGCGGGCGCTGACGCGCGTGAGCCTCGACCGGGATACGCCGGTCACCTTCGGCGTCTCCGGCCCGGGCATGAGCGGGGCGGAGGCACGGGAGCGCGTCGAGAAGGGAGCGGAAGCGGTAAACGCCGCCGTCGAGATGGTACGCACGTTACCATGACGGACTTCGATTTCGCGTCGCGGGTCGGGCGCGTCGAACCGAGCGCGACGCTCGCGATCAGCAACCTCGCCAACGAACTGGAGGCCGAGGGAATCGACGTGGTCGACCTCTCGGTCGGCGAACCCGACTTCGATACGCCGGACAACATCAAGGCGGCCGCCGAGGCGGCCCTCGACGCCGGCCACACGGGCTACACCTCCTCGAACGGCGTTGCCGAACTCCGCGAGGCCATCGCGGAGAAGCTCCGGGCCGACGGCATCGACTGCGCCGCGGACAACGTGGTCGTCACCCCCGGCGGCAAGCAGGCGCTCTACGAAGTCTTCCACACGCTGATCGACGCTGGCGACGAGGTGGTCCTCCTCGATCCGGCGTGGGTCTCCTACGAGGCACAGGCGAAGATGGCCGGCGCCGACCTCTCGCGGGTCGACCTCTCGCCGTACGACTTCGGGCTCGAACCCGCGCTCGACGACCTGGCTGAGACCGTCTCCGACGACACCGAACTCCTTGTGGTCAACTCGCCGTCGAACCCGACGGGCGCGGTCTACTCCGACGCCGCCCTCGAAGGGGTTCGGGACCTCGCGGTCGATCACGACGTCACGGTGATCTCCGACGAGATGTACGACGAGATCACGTACGGCGTCGAGCAGACGAGCCTCGGCTCGCTGGACGGCATGGAAGACCGGGCGATCACGGTCAACGGCTTCTCGAAGGCCTACGCGATGACGGGGTGGCGGCTGGGCTATTTCGCCGCGCCCGAGGCGTTCGTCTCCCAAGCGGGGAAGATCCAGTCGCATTCGGTCTCGTGTGCGGTCAACTTCGTCCAGCACGCGGGCGTCGAGGCCCTGCGCAACACCGACGAGGCGATCGGCGAGATGCGCGACGCCTTCCGCGAGCGCCGCGACATGCTCGTCGATCTGTTCGCCGACCACGGCGTCGACGTGCCCGTCGGCGACGGCGCGTTCTACATGATGCTGCCCGTCGATTCGGACGACCAGGTGTGGTGTGAAGGGGCCATCGAGGAGGCCCACGTCGCCACCGTGCCCGGCAGCGCGTTCGGGACGCCCGGCTACGCACGCATCTCCTACGCGGCGAGTCAGGAGCGGCTGCGGGAGGGCGTCGAACGGCTGGCCGAGAACGGCTACATCTGATACGGGCCGTCGTCCCGTTCACCGGCTATCGCCGCCCGCGTCGTCGGTGAGAGCCGGGACCGACGTACGGCGAGCCGCCCGCCCGGCTTTCGGGCGTGGGTTTAGGTACGGGCACGCCCCAGGCCTACCCGATGCGCGTCCGTGACCTCCCGCTGTCGGCGGCGGTCGTCGACCACTTCGAATCGAAGGGTATCGACGAACTCTACCCGCCACAGGCCGCCGCCGTCGACGCCGGGGTGACGGCGGGACGACGTCTCGTCGCCGCGGTACCCACTGCCAGCGGCAAGACGTTCGTCGCGACGCTGGCGATGCTCACCGCCGAGGGCCCCGGACTCTACATCGTCCCGCTCCGGGCGCTCGCTCGCGAGAAGTACGAGACGTTCTCGGCGCTCCCGGACGTGAGCGTCGGCATCTCGACCGGTGACTTCGACTCCAGCGCCGCGGAACTGGGCAAACACGACGTCGTCGTCGCGACGAGCGAGAAGGTGGACTCGGCCATCCGCAACGGCGCCGACTGGATCGCCGACCTGGCCTGCGTCGTCGTCGACGAGGTCCACCTCGTCGGGAGCGAGGGCCGGGGGCCGACCCTGGAGGTGACCCTCGCCACCCTCCAGCGCCGGGCACCGGGAGTGCAGGTCGTCGCGCTGTCGGCGACGGTCGCCAACCCCGACGAGATAGCCGACTGGCTGGACGCGGGGCTCGTGCAGTCGACGTGGCGGCCGGTCGACCTCCGGACCGGCGTCTACGCCGACGGGAACGTAGCCTTCGACGACGGCGCCGAACGGAACGTGACGGTCGCCGGCGACCCCGACGACGCCACGGACGCGACCGACGCTCTCGTCGCCGAGGCGGTCGACGACGGGGGACAGGCGCTCGCGTTCGTCCGGTCGCGTCGCGAGGCGGAGGCGCTGGCCGAACGGCTGACCGGTGTCGGGTCGTCGCCGGCGGTGGCCGCAGAGGTTCGCGGCCTCGACGGCACGGAGACCGGCCGTCGTCTCGCGGACTGCGTCGAGGGGGGCGTCGCCTTCCACCACGCGGGGCTCCGGAACACCCACCGGATCGCCGTCGAGCGCGCGTTCCGCGAGCGGAACCTGCGCGCCATCTGTGCGACGCCGACGCTCGCGGCCGGCGTCAACGTCCCCGCGCGTCGGGTCGTCGTCCGCGATCAGAAGCGGTACACCGGGTCGGGAATGGAGTGGCTGTCGACGCTGGAGGTCCACCAGATGTGCGGGCGTGCCGGTCGACCGGGGCTCGACCCCTACGGCGAGGCGGTGCTCGTCGGCGAGGCGTCCACCCGCGACGAACTGTGGGAGCGATACGTCAAGGCGGGACCCGAGCGCGTCGAGTCGCAACTGGCCGATCCGAACGCGCTCCGGACGCACGTCCTCTCGATCGTGGCGTCGGATTTCGCGGCGTCGCAGGCGGGCGTTCTCGACGTGTTGGACGCGACCTTCTTCGCCCACGGGACGCCAACGAGCGAACTCGGCGGGGTCGTCGACACCGCCGTCGCCGACCTCGTCGAGATGGAGATGATCGTCGCCGACGGGGGACTCGAAGCGACCGACCTCGGCGCGCAGGTGTCCCGGCAGTACGTCACGCCGACGACGGGCGCCCGGATCGTCGACGGCCTCCGGACGGCGGCGGAGATGACCGAAGTGACGGGGCTGACGGCGCTGGAGATCGTCTGTGACACGCCGGACATGCAGGACACGTATCTCGGCAACCGAGAACGGGCCGATATGTATCGGTTCGCACAAGACCACGCCGCCGAGTTCACGACAGCGATGGCCGAAACCGAGGACTTCGAGGGGTGGCTGACGGCGGTGAAGACGGCGCGGATCCTCCAGGAGTGGACTGCGGGGGCGAGCGCCGAGCAACTGGTCGAGCGGTTTCGTATCGGGCCCGGTGACTTGGAGTCACGGATCGAGCGCGCAGAGTGGCTGCTCGGTGCGGCCGACGCCATCGCGGGCGTGGTCGCCGTCGGTGTCGACGCCGGGGTACCGTTCGGGGAGCGACGGACGCGGCTCTAGGTGTACCGGTCGATCAGCGCCGACAACTCACCCTCGCTCTGCACGCCGACGGTGCGCTCTGCGACCTCTCCGTCGACGAACAGGAGAAGCGTCGGAACACCACGAACGCCGTGCTGGGAGGCGAGTCGCTGGTGCGCGTCGATGTCGACTTTGGCGACGGCCGCGGGTGTCTCGGCCGCCAGCGACTCGACGACCGGTTCGAGCATCTGACACGGCCCACACCAATCGGCGTAGAAGTCCACCAACACCACGTCGTGTTCGTCGGTCAGGTCGCCGAGATGGCTCGGACCGTCGACGTGGATGGGATCGGCGGCCGTCCCGCCGTCCGCCTCCTGGTTTCGCAGCAGCCGTTCCCGCTTCCGTTCCCGAATCCGTTCGACGTCGTCGGTGTCGCTCATCACGTGGGAGTTACCAGCGGGGCAACTTAATAGTTTTGTATAGTTACTACAATACTAACGTCGGTCGTACGCTCCCGCCTCGCGGAGGCGGCCGGCCTCCGAGAGCACCACGGGTGTCCGGCAGACGCCGGGCGCACCCGCCACCTGTGGCACCGTGCAGTTGTTACAGGAGGCACAGACGGCGCTCGCCTCGGCGTCGGCGAGCAGACGGGCGGGAAGTTCGGGTTCGGCGTAGAACGGTCGGGCCATCCCCACCGCGTCGCAGGCGTCGCCGAGGAGGCGGTCGATGCGCGGCCGGTCGCGGACGCCGCCCTCACAGAGGACGGGCACGTCGACGGCGTCGCGAACAACCCGGCAGAGGTCGGCGTTCCAGGCGGGGGCGAAGTCGTAGCGACGAGCCTGGAGGCGGTTGGCGAGGGCGACGAGTCCGGCGCGGAGGCGGCCGCCGAACGCCTCGACGTAGCCCTCGCGGAAGTCCTCGTCGCGCCACGCTCGTGCCGGGAACTCGCCACGCACGATACTCATATCCCAGAAGACGGAGCCGGAGACGGGGACCAGTGCGTCGTAGCCGATCCGGTCGAGACGGCGACAGATCGCCACGGCGTCTTCGCGCGTGAGGCGCCGGCGGATCACAGCCGGCGCTGCCGTCTCCGCGGGCACTTTCGTCATCAGAGGGACGTCGCCAGCGTGGTCGCGGACGGCGTCACGAACGGCTGCCAGAAAGCGGACGCCGTCGCCGAATTCGTCGTCGCGGCGGTTGTAGAACGGCGAGAGAAACTGGTGGACGATCCCCATGTTCGCGCCGGCGAGGTGGACGATATCGTAGCCGGCGTCGACGGCACGACCCGCGGCCCGTCCGAAGTCGTCGGCCAAGTCGTACACCTCGTCGGTCGTGAGGACGTGCGGATCGTAGTCGAGAAAGCCGAGTCGGTCGAGGGCACGGAGGGGGACGGGCGGGCGGGAGACGGCGAGCTGTTCGAGACCGGGATGCTCGCGGCGGTAGCCGCGGTGCCACGTCTCCATGCTCCGCAGACCGCCGTGTTCGAGCTGAATCGCGACGGTCGTGTCGTGGGCGTGGAGGCGGTCGGTCAGGCGGCCGAGACGGGCGACGAAGTCGTCGTCGTGGACTCGGGTCATGCCGGGAGCGGCACAGCCTCCCTCGCCGCGGACGATGGTCGCTCCCTGACACACCAGTCCGGCACCGGCGGCGGCGGCGGGGTCGAGATGGTCGATCAGGCGGTCGACGGCGTCGTCACCGTTGCCCGCACACTCCAGAACGGGGGCGCGGTAGAGCCGGTTCGAAACGGTGACGTCGCCGATCCGGAGGGGGGCGGAGAGCCGGACCATGGAGGCGCTAGGGACGGCCGGCGCAAAACCCTACTCCCCGTTTCCGTCTTCACGTCCGCCGAGGATGCGGTGCCGGAAGCGATAGAGGAGACCGGTGGTCACGGCAATCGGCGTGAGGAAGACAACCAGATACGGGGCGGCGTAGGCGAAGGCGACGACCGCCGCGCGGAGGACGACGCCGACGCCGTGGACGGACTCGAGGAAGGCGGCGAGGACGGGCGTATCGTACCACTGATCCGGTGCGGGGCGGTCCGGGCGTGGCTCGCTCATCTCGACGGTGATCGTGGAGTAGGCGACCCGACGCTCCAGGTTCTGGAGACGAGCTTCGGTCCGCTCGATTTCGGTCTGTACCTCCGAGAGACGACGCTCGACCGCGAGTACGTCCTCGGTGTCGTTGGCGCGTTCGTAGAGCGTCCGCAGTCGGTCCCGCTCGGCGCGCAAGTTGTCCAAGCGGGCCTGGAGGTCGACGACCTGTTCGGTTACGTCCTCCGTCGAGGTGCTCGACTCGACCACACGACCCTCCGCCTCGACGGCAGTCATCGTGTCCGAAAAGTTCTCCGCGGGCACCCGCAACACGACCCGGCCGGAGGTCCAAGTGGCCTCACCGCGGTCGTGAACGCGCTGGGTCGAATCGCTGACGTAGCCGCCACGGGCCTCGACGGCCGCGGTCAAATTCGCCTGCGCCGTCTCGTAGTCGTCGACGCGCAGTTCGACCGCCCCGGTGCGGATGATCGACCGGCCGGTCGCGTCCGTCCCGTCGCCACTCGTCGCGGCCGCCCCGTCGGCGGCGTCTCCACCGCTGCCGTCGCCACCGTCGCCGCCGGCGTCAGCCGCGCGCTCGGCCTCCAGCGATGTCTCCTCGATGGCTGCCGTGTCGGCACCGCCGGCCGCTCCTCCGTCCCCGCCCGCCCCGCTACACCCGGCGAGTAGTACCAACACGACGAACAACACGGCGATCGGTCGTTGTCGATCCATGGCTCGGGGTTCGTCGCCACGGTCCTAAACCCCTCTCAAGGAACAAACACCCGTTTGACCGACAGTGGTGACGCGCCTCCCCACGGGTACTGTTCTCACGGGAGTGCTCTGACCCACACATAATATATATACGTTATGTTTATTTTGACATAGCGAGAACGCCGAGCCATGACACCGACTCGCGAATCCCGCCCGCACCCCGTCCCGACGGCTCGAACGGCCGTGGATCACCCCGCGCCGGCGAGACGCGTTCGCGGATGACGGAGCGTATCGACGCCGCACTCGACGCCGTCGACGACGAGCGGACGGTCGTTCGCGCCGAGTACCAAGCGCTGGGCGCGTTCGACCGGCGCGTCGCGGAGCTTCCGACGGCGACGGTGTCAACCGGTCCGGCGCTCGTCGTGGATCCCCGACCGTCGGGGCCATCGCTGGAGCGCGTCAAGACGGCCTACGCGGAGACGGTGATGTCCGTCCCCCACTACGAGTCGGCGTACGGCGACACACTCGCCGAGAGCCTCGCCGCCGAGTTCGGCGACGACATCGCTGGCGCGCTGATCGGCGGGTCGAGGCTGACGCCGGAGTTTCGCGACGCCCTTCGCGCGGCGACGGAGGCGGCCCGTCGCGAACGCGAGGAGTTCCTCGACGTGTTGGAGCGTGAAGCCGACTCGCTCGCGGCCCTGGCCGGCGACGTCGCCACCGTCGAGACGGCAGTCGACGCGGCTACGGACTGCCCGCTTTCGGACCGTAGCTTCGACGACCTGCACGACCGGTGGACGTCGGTCCGGGACCTCGAAGCGCGTGTCGAAGGCATCGCGCTCCGCCGACAGGAGACGATACGGGGGCAACGGACCGCGCTCCCGGGCGTTCCCGCCGATCTGACCGAGTACCTCTACGCCGACCTGTCGGCGTCCTATCCCGCCCTCGCGTCGCTGGCCGACCTCGCCGATCGGCTGGAGCGTGCCCGGCGGGAGGTGGAACGCGCCCTCGTCTCGGCGGCGTGACGGGAAACGTTGAGGTGGCCGCCCCACCGAGGTGGGGTATGGAACCCGAAGACCTCCGGGCGTCGATTCCCGTCTGCGAGCGGGGTATCTACTTCAACACGGGGGCGTCCGGACCGGCCCCCGAACACGTGATCGAGGCGACGACTGACTTCCTCGAACACCACGAGTACGTCGCGCCGGTCGCGGAGGGGGCCTACCCCGCCGCCTTCGAGACGTTCGACGAGACCAGGGATGTCGTCGCCGACTTTCTCGGTGCCGACCCACTGGAGATTGCCCTGACCGACAGCACGGCCGACGGCATCGCGCGTGTCGCGGCCGCAATCGACTGGGAGCCCGGCGACGTCGTCGTCCGGACCGACCTCGAACACTCCGCAGGTGTGATCCCGTGGTGGAATCTGCGGGAACGCGGCGTCGACGTTCGCGTCTTGGAGACCGACGCCGGGCGCGTCGACCTCGACGCCCTCGCCGACGCCGTGGCCGACCCGGACGCCCGACTGCTCTGTCTCAACTCCATCACGTGGAACTACGGAACGCAACTGCCGATCCCCGAAATCGTCGAGGTCGCACACGAACACGACACGCTCGTGCTCGTCGACGCCGTCCAGTCGCCGGGACAGGTCCCCGTCGACGTGAGGGAGTGGGGAGCCGACTTCGTCGCCGCGGCGGGTCACAAGTGGCTGCTCGGGCCGTGGGGCGCCGGCTTCCTCTACGTCGACCGCGAGGTGGCCGACGGGTTGACGCCGGGCGTCGCGGGGTACCGGAGCGTCTCTGACACCGGTGCCGAGGACCTGCAGCTGGCGGCCGGGGCCCCGCGGTTCGAGGTGGGAACCACCTCGCCGGCACCCTACCGAGGCCTGATCGCCGCCATCGACACGGTGGAGACGCTGGGATACGACACCATCACCGGCCGGATCGAGCGCCTGACCGACCGACTGAAGGACGGACTCGGCGACCGGCTCCTGAGTCCCCGTGGATACGAGTCGGGACTCGTGACCTTCGCGGCCGACGATCCGGCGGGCGTCGTCGAACGCCTCGCCGACGACGGGATTTTCGTCCGGTCGCTCCCGTACCCCGACGCCGTCCGCGCGTCGGTCCACGTCTTCAACACCGCCGCGGACGTGGACGCGCTGCTCGACGCGCTGTGATCGCGACGCCGACAGCGAGGGGAGCACTCGGCCACAGTACGTGGCTGCAAAAGCCACGATATTTACCTCGCCGACCGGAAGCCCGTACCATGCTCGACCGTCGCGACGGGACGGGTGAGACGGGCCGTCGTGAGTCAGTTTCGACGTCCGCCGGGCCGACCGGCGAACCACCGGCGCAGCGCCACGGCGGTACCGCAACATGAACCGCCTCCATCCCCGAATCCGCGTCGTCTGGGCCGGCCAAGCGGTCGTCACGGCGGCCGTCGTCGGCCTCGTCGCCCTCGCCGTGGACCGCCTCGCCGTGGACCTGCCGGCGTGGACGCCGCCCGCCGTCTTCGTGGTCGTTCTCACCGTCGGCGTCGGTCTCGCGCTGGCGCGCTACCGCGTCTGGCGGTACGAGATTCGGGACGACTCGCTCTACCTCGAACGGGGTGTCTTCACCCGCGTGCGGACCGTCGTTCCCTTCGTTCGCATCCAGCACGTCGACTCCGCCCGCGGCCCCGTTGAGCGACTCGTCGGTCTCGCGAACACCGTCGTCTACACCGCCGGCTCCCGCGGCGCGGACGTGGCGATTCCGGGGCTGACCGCTGGCGGCGCGGACGACCTGCGCGAGCGCCTGAAGCGACTCGCCATCCGCGCCGAGGGTGAGGACGCCGTATGACGGGATCGATCGGAGGCCGTCGACGACGGATCGACACGACCGGCCGACGAACCACCCGCAACCGCCCACGACGGGACGCATGAGCAGGGCGCTCACGCCGCTCTCGATCCTCTATCGTGTCGTCGAACGCGGCGGGAGCCTCGTCTTCACGGCGGTCGTCCTCTTTTCCGGTGCGTCGGCGGCGTTCGGCCCCGCAGGCGGCGTCGTCGGTGTCACCCTGGTCGGTCTCGCGCTCGTCGCGCTGATCGCGTACGAGGTGGTCTACTACCGGCGCTTCGAGTACGACCTCGGTCCCGAGACGCTCGACATCCACTCCGGCGTCGTCACACGCCGGAACCGCGAGATACCACTCCGCCGGATTCAGAACGTCGACATCAGCCGGAACGTCGTCCAGCGACTCCTCGGCATCGCCGCCGTCGACTTCGAGACTGCCGGCGGCAGCGAGACGGAGGCCTCGCTTCGCTTCGTCGACTTCGAGGAGGCGAAACGACTCCAAGGTGAACTCGGCCGACTGAAACGCGAGGGTGAGCCCCGATTCGGCGAGAACGGGAACGGGAGCGGAGGCGAGGGCGAGGGCGGACACGAACGAGAATGCGGACGCGACACCCCTGTCGCCGACGAACTGTTCGCGCTCTCGCCCAGGGAACTCGCCCTCGTCGGCGCCCTCTCGTTCGACGTTCGGATTCCGGGTCTCCTGTTCGTGTTCGTCTCGGGGAGCCTTCCCGCGGTGTCGTCGGCCATCCCGGTGGGCGGGTCGCCCGCCGTCGCCGCGGCGGGTCTCGTCGCCGTCGGCGTCGTGATCGTCGCCGTCTCGTGGCTCGCCGGCGCGACCGCCGCCGTCCTCAATTACTACGATTTCCGACTGGCACGGGTCGGGGACGAACTCCAGTACGAACGCGGCCTGTTGCGTCGGTACGATGGCTCGATCCCGCTGGACAAGGTCCAGACGCTGGCCGTCGTCGACGACCCGCTGAAACGCTACTTCGGCTACGCGTCGCTCCGGATCGAGACGGCAGGGTACGCCCCCGGGAGCGGCGAGGGCGGCTCCGAGGCCGCAGTCCCGCTCGCCCGATCGGAGCGGGTGTTCGATCTGGCCAACCGCATCGAACCGTTCGGGGCGCCCGACTTCCGGCGGCCGCCAAAGCGCGTGCGCCGCCGCTACGCCGTCCGATATCTCCTCGTGCTCGCCGCCCTCGTCGGCGTCCTCTACGGCGCCGACCTCCTCACCGCTCGCTCGCTCCCGTGGCCGCCGTGGGCGCCGCTTCCCCTCGCGCTCTTGGTGCCCGTCGCCGCCCACCTCAAGTGGCGCCACCGCGGCTACTGGCTCGGCGACGACCACCTCGTCACCCGCAACGGGTTCTTCCGCCGCCGGATCACGGTCGTCCCGTACTATCGGATTCAGACGGTGATCGACTCTCGGACGCTCTTTCAGCGACGGTGGTGTGTGGCGACCGTGACCGCCGACACCGCGGGGTCGCTCTCGCTCGGCGGGAGCGCCGCCGCCGCCGTCGACGTGAACGGGGCGGCCGCCGACGGCCTGCGGGCCGACCTCGCGACGCGACTCCGGGAGGAACTGGCGGCGCGGCGGGGGTGGATCGACGGCCGGAGCCGCGCCGAGAGCGAAAGCGATAACGGGGCTGGCGGGGACGCTCCGGACGAGACCGACACCGGATCCGACACCTGAGGCCCCGAACTCGCCCTGTCGACTCCGTGGTTCGGGACACTCGCCGCCACAGCGTAGCTAGCATCGTGATCGACTCCCCGGGGACGAGATCACTCCGTCCGCGGGACCGCGACGGCGCCGGCGAGGAAGAAGCCGACGGCGAGGGCGGCGAGGACGAGAAGTACCACGGTCGGATCGTCGCCGGCGGTCGCTGCGCGGACGCCACGAGAGAAGTACGTTAGCGGCGAGAACGCCGTCACCGGGCGGAACCAGGCCGGCAGCATCGACGGCGGGACGAACGTCTCCGAGAGCATCCAGACGGGGAGAGCAACGGCGTTACTGGCGGCGATGACGCCGTCCTGGGAGTCGGCGACCCGCCCGATGATGGCACCCAAGCCACAGAAGAGCGCGACGCCGACGACAACCAGCGGGACGAGCGCGAGTAGCGTCGCCCCGACGACCACCTCCGCACCCGTTACGACGATGACGAGAACGAACAGGAGCAGCGCCGCGAGACCGATGACGGCGACGTTGACGAGCGTGTGCGCCAGCAGCCACTCCCAGCGGCGGAGCGGCGTCGTCGCCAGCTTCTCGAATCGGTTGCCGTCACGGTGCCGCGCGATGGTGCTTCCGACGCGGGACAACGGCGTGAACACGACGACGACGGCGAGATAGCCTGGCAGGTAGTACGCTGGCTCGCGGGCGAACAACCCTCCGCCGGTCGGACGCGTCTGTACCAGCGCTCCGAAGATCAAGATCAGCAGGACGGGAAAAAAGAAGGTGAAGAAGACGGCCGTCTTGCGCCGGGCGAAGGCGCGAAACGCCGCGACGAACGTCGCGCTGATCCGCCGCAGGCGGCTCACCGGCGCCCCTCCAGTGAGTCGCCAGTCAGACGGAGGTAGACGTCCTCGAGGTCCGGCTCCGCCCACGTGAAGGAGTCGAAGTCGACGCCGGCGGCCTCGAGCTCCGAGACGAGCCGGCCTACGTCCGCAAGCGCCACGTCACGGACGACGAGTCGGCCGTCGCGGGGGTCCGACTCGACGTCGGCGTCCAGCACGTTCGAGACGACCGCGGGGTCGACGTCGCCGTCGACGATCAAGTGGCTGTCTCCTCCGTGTTCGGCGATCAGCTCCTCGGGCGTGCCGACGGCGACGAGTCGACCGTCTCGGAGGAGGCCGACACGGTCCGCGAGGCGTTCGACCTCCGCCATCGAGTGGCTGGTGAGCAGGACGGTCGTACCACCTGCCGCGAGCTCGTCGACGAGCGACCACAGCGAGCGACGGCCGGCGGGGTCGATACCCGTCGTCGGCTCGTCCAGAAAGAGCACGTCGGGGTCGTTGACCAGTGCCGTCCCGACGCAGGCGCGGCGCTGCTGTCCCCCCGAGAGGTTCTCGTACCACGTGTCGGCGTCGTTGGGTAGGCCCACGTCGTCGAGGACGGCGTCGACGCCGCGGGCGTCGTCGTAGAGGCCGGCGTAGTAGGCGAGTAATTCACGTGCAGTGAGGCGATTCGCCGGATCGAACGACTGGGGAAGCAGACCGACACGACCCGCGTCGACGGTGCCCGGCGACGCGCCGAGGACGCTCACCGCTCCCTCGTGTCGGGTCGTCCCCGTCAGCGCCCGAACGAGCGTCGTCTTCCCCGCGCCGTTCGGCCCGACGAGTCCGAACACCTCACCGGAAGGGATGGACAGCGATACCCCGTCGAGCGCTACGGTGTCGCCGTACCGTTTGCGCACGTCGTCGACGACGAGTGCCGTTTCGTCCCGTCGTTCGGCCTCGGCCATACCCGACGCTGGCGTCGGTGTGAAAGTAAGGGTTCTGTTTCACCCGTCGTCGGAATAGGACGGTCACCGCTGCCCGCGAATCGGTTAGTTTATGATTGGGCGGCGTCCGATTACGGACCACGGGGCGCTTAGCTCAGCCTGGACAGAGTGTCTGGCTTCGGACCAGATTGTCGCGGGTTCAAATCCTGCAGCGCCCATCATTCTGCGTGACGGGCAACATTTGGCAGACGGCGGTACGGCGCTTATAAAGGAACCCCTCTTCGGCCGTTTTGATTTCATCACGTTTCGGAACGGGGGTCGCCGGTGTCATGCGATTCGCTTGCATTTGAATGACACTGTGGGGACATAATTCTTGGGTAGAAGGTGTAATTGGCGGCGCGCGCGAGAGGTTTTGCCGTCCAACTTCGACTCTCATCCCACCACGCACCTCAGCAATTCAGATAGAATTCCTTCTGCTTCCGCGCAATTCCTCGCCCCTCAGAGTTCCTGTTCCAGCCTCTCGAAGAGGGTGCGCCATCGTTCGGGCACGTCATCAGTGTCGTACACCCCTTCGTTCGCTAATTCTAAGAGCCGGACGGCTTCGGCGTCGGTGAGGTTCTGCAGATCCAACTCCTCCACGGTCTTTTCGCGCGCCCATTCCGTGCTCATTGGCCGGTCACGTTGGATGGCCCCATAGAAGTGGAACCAGAACATGAAATTGTCTTCGGACGGTACGGGCGGGCTCTGATCCTGACGGACTCGGTCGGGGATCAGCGGAAGTGACGGTACTGCTGAGAGAGCACCGAGGAACGACCGTCGAAACATGCCGTCGACAAAGTGACTCCTCTTCTAAAATCTACCTCCGCCTCGTGGTACACTCTCGTGTACGTACTCACGTACATACGTAGGTACATGAGAGGGTACCTACGTTGTGCAGTTCCACTATTCAGGTTGTACCGCCGACACTCGTCTACTCCGAATCAACGTCGGACTTGTCGCTCACTAGTGTGTTCATGACGCCTCATCCGATCCGTTCGATTGACTCAAGGCCGGGGACCTCGACAAGCCGTCTCCTCATCTCCGCATTGGTCATTGTACTGGTCCAGCAAAGCGTGATACCGATGGTGATTGCCGTTGCCGAAAGCTTCGGATCGATACCGTGCAGATCGTCAACCGTGACGGTATTGATGTCCTCGGCCCGCAAGAGGCGCTCTTCGGCGTCGGTGACGAGATCGCTGTCTTCACCACATGGGATGCGGATCGTGACGACAGCAGTCGTCGTCGGTTCGGGGTCGTTGTCACTGGAGATTGCCATGATGTCACCTCTGTTGAAGAGCGTCGCTCGGGCTATCTGATTCACGAGCTGCGCTCTGAGTGCGCGAGGGGCGATTCGAACGCCCGTCTCGGTCGTGGCACGACCGCGTGATACCGAACTACACTATTCGCGCTTGACGAAGAAAGATGAGAGAGCAACGCTATGCAGGTTCGAACGCGTCGATCTCATCGATGACCTGCTTCGGGTTTTCGGCGTGTTCGATGAACGAGAGGACGTTCTCGGACCAGCCGGAGACGTTGTAGACGTTCTCGTATCCCTCCGGCGTCACGAGGTCGCCGTAGGACGCAAGATCGACGAGATACAACGCGGTGTCCGAGGAGACCTCGTTCCGATACGCATCGAACGCCGCCTTGACCGTCTGGTTATCACGCGCCGTGAATGGCGTGCTGTCCCAGATCTGCATGTCGGTGAAGACGACGACTCGCTCAATGGGCTCTTCACGCTCGCGGAGATACTCCAATGCCTTCCAGCCGTTCGTCGAGTTCCCGACAGCCTCATCGATGGCCAGCACCGCATCTTGACGCTGCAGTACTGGCGTGTCCACGTGCATCGGAACTGTCTGGAAGTCGTCACCGAACCCGCCGATCTCGGCACCTTGGTCGGCCAGGATCGCCCCAAACAACGCACCGATCTCCTTCAGCCTGAGCGTGCTGTTCTTGGACAGCGCCATGTCCATCGACCCTGAGAGGTCCACGGCGACAAACGTGTCTCCGAGCCCGTCAGGCACCGTCTCGACAGCAACGTCGATTGCGTCCTCCAGCCACCGCTCGACCGCTGGTGCCTGGACGTCAGCATTCTGGAGTGCGGTGTACGCCTGGTAGTACCGGAACGGGTACAGCGGCGCGTGCCGGACTGCTTCCAGGTCGAGGTGGTCCACGACGATGTCCTCGTCGACGCCTGCTTCGAGCATGTTCCGGAGGTTTCGGATCGATGCGAAGGTCGGCAGCGTGTACGCGTCGTCCTCGATGAGCGTCTCCCACGCGTCTCGGGTGTTGCCGCGCTCAGAGATAACTGTCTCCCAAGTGTTCGGCGACGGCAGTGGTTCGACGTCGGGATAGTCGTCGAGATCGCCGCGCATGAACCGCTCGAACAGCACCTCCTGGTCGGCGTCGACCGGCTTGGGGTGGACGCGATTGAACACGTCGTGCAGCGTCACCTCGCGCCGCGACAGCTCGTACTTGCCCAGGGTGTAGGCGTCCGCCATCGAGACGAGCGCGTCTTCGACCCCACGTCGAAGCGGCCACGGGGCAGTCCCGCCGAACAGCTGGTCGTGGATGGCGAGCACGGTTGCCGTCTCGTCCATTCGCTGGATGATCGCCGGAGCCCACTCGCGGATGAGTGACTCGGGTGAGTCGTCCTTGAACCGGTTGTCGTTGGCTGCCAGTACGAGCAGGACCTGTGGAATGTCCCGTAGGTAGAGTTCCTGGCGCGCGTACGCGGCGAGTTTCAGGACGAACTTCGGATCCTCGTCTGCCGCGGCGTCGAACCGTCGGACGACAGCAGCGAGTTGTTCGTCATCGGTCTCGTAGAACGAGCCCTCCAGCAGTTGGTTGATCGTGCGCTTGTACAGTGCGAGTCGAGGGTCCGCAGGCTCGAACGCTTCCCCACCTTCGTAGTTGGTGGTTCGCGTCGCCTCCGCGACCGTTTGCTTTGGCCTGTTGAATTCCATACTATCACGCGGAGCCGCAACAGGCGACTCCGATACCGGTGCTGTTCACACGTAGTGCGAGCAGCGAACGTCGGGAGAAGACGTCTCCCGAGCCCAGCCTCACTTCGTTCGGCTGGACGTCCCCGGCACGATTCGAACGTGCGACACCCGGCTTCGAAGGCCGGTGCTCTGTCCTGGCTGAGCTACGGAGACAAGGACGTGGCCGGAAAACTGCTGGAGCCTGAACAGCGTGCTACCAGATTACACTACGGTGGACGAACAGATTCCACCGCCGGGATTCGAACCCGGACTTCCGGCTCCAGAGGCGAAGGATGGCTCCAACTCGACGGCCACGGGATGAGTGATGGCGACCGGGAAACTGTCGAGGCGGATCCGGTGTCGAGAGCACCCACGTGCTCTCTTTGTCCGGGATGTTCTCGATGGACGAGGCCACCGACAGGATTTGAACCTGCGAGTTCCTGGCGAAGCAACACCCCGACTCGACGGTCGCCACGTGCGGTCGGGAAACTGACGGCGCGACGGGCTATGACTCCCGGTGTGGGCCTTGCGGGCTGAAGGAACGCACCGTCTCGTCGACCGCACGCTATGGGAACCGACAGGGGACGCGTCACCGGTCTACGTCGCTACCTCGATGGTACGACGCAGAGCGTCGCTGTCCACTGCCAGTTCCCGAGTGCTCCCGAGGGGAATCGAACCCCCGGGCTCCAGCTTGAAAGGCTGGCGTCCCTCGCCAACGGAGACTCCGGGAGCATCACTGCTATGGAACTAGTGGTTCCGAGCGCCTGGGGAAGGACTCGAACCTCCCGCGACCGGGGTAACAGCCCGGCACCCCCACCAGGGGGGTCTCCCAGGCACTGAGAGGGCCCGACGGGATTCGAACCCGCTATCCTGCGGTTAAAAGCCGCTCGCCTGTCCTCATAGGCTCCGGGCCCACATGCTCCAGCCCGGATTCGAACCGGGGGCTCGGCCGTGAGAGGGCCGTGAGTTTGGCCACTACTCCACTGGAGCGGGTTGGCCTCTCCTGGAAAGGGTCATCGGCCAGTGGGACGGGCAGGATTCGAACCTGCGTGTTCTCGTTACAAGTGAGATGAAGGAACTCTCTCCGTCGCACCGGTTCTCCGGTGAAAACTCGGCGAGAGTGTGTAAATGCCAGGCTCTTCCACCGCCCCGAAGTCTCTCCGGCACAACTCGAACGTGCGTCTCCTCCTCTACAGGGAGGCGTCGTGACCGCTCGACTACGGAGAGAAATGTCGCCGCGAGGATTCGAACCTCGGAAGGACCTACGCCAGCGGTTCTGAGCCGCTTCCCGTTGACCACTTGGGTACGGCGACAGGGAATCGTTTACCGGTACGGTAACCGGCATGCCGCCACCAGGATTCGAACCTGGGAAGGACTAACCACACGGTCCTCGACTGTGTCCGTTTGACCACTCTGGCATGGCGGCGCAATTCGAGAATCGCTAACGACTCTGCGAATCACCTCGGCACGCAGCGGCGGGAGAGTGATTTGAACACTCGTGCCCTCGCGGACGCCGCGCTTCCAACGCGGTCCCTTGGCCGGGCTAGGGAAATCCCGCCAACAGTGAGACGGAGATTCGAACTCCGAAGCCTCGCAGCTCTCGGTTTCAAACCGAGCACAGTCACCAATCTGCTTGTCTCACCACACGCCGTCGGAGCTTGCTCCGACGAGCCTCCTTCGCGTTACTCACGGGCTGTCGGAAGATGCGTATTGCTCAGCTTCTGACCCTCGGTTTCGGGGTGAGTAAGTTCACCAGCACCCAGTCACGGCAGGGGCGAATGGCGGTCACCTCGTTCCGTGAAAGTACGTGCCTTCGTCGGTGACGCAGATTCTCACGCTTCCAATCGTGTCGATGGACGTTGTTTCACCGAGTGGGACGTGCCGGAACGCTTTTTCCTCGCAGTCAGGGCAGACCTTCTTTGGCATCACGCCGTGTCCCGGAGTTGAACCGGGAACCCGTCGCCGGGGCTGGCGTAGCAGGCCAGTGGGGTCACCATTCCCCAGACACGGCACACTGAGCCGACGAGGATTCGAACCTCGGTGCTGTGCGCCCAAGGCACAGATCGTCGTCCGCTGGACTATCGGCTCACGGGTACTGCCGAGCGTTCGGCAGTTAGTTATCTATCTGTACGACTGTTTCCAACTGCGCAACCACGAACGGGTAGTCGTGATTACGTGTCTCATCGCGGGGGCGTACTTCGGGTGCTCCCGGGAATACCACACCGGCTCATGTAGGTTGCAGACCCTGCTGGGCCCAGCATCGTGGGAACGATCCAGCTGATCGCACCAACGGGCTGCCTACCTCGATGGGTATCCCCACGTGGTTTGTCCACGCGTCTACGCCGACGCCGGGGTTCGAACCCGGATCACGGTCGTGACAGGACCGTATGCTCGCCGGATTACACCACGTCGGCATGCAGTCGCCCCGGCCGGAATCGAACCGGCGGCCTCCGGATTCAAAGTCCGGCGTCCCTCGCCAGCGGAGACTCCGGGGCTCGACGTAGCCGCAGCTAACGCTGCGGGGGATGTGTGCTAGCGACTCCTCGTACGCTCAGCGCGTACGGAATCGCTCGTTCGTTCCACGGTCAGGAACGAACGCAGACCAAACTGCCGCGAGCTTCAGTCGCCGTACTCGCGTGACGCTGTGAGCTAAGCGAGTACTAGGCGAAAGCAGGCGGCAATCCCGTGTTCCCCAGCCCCTGACGGGTAGTCCGCGTGGGAGCCGGGTTATGCGGGTGAGAGTGTCCGGAGATCGCCGGAGTGCGTCGCACTTTCGCGTTCGATGGCGACGCAAGCCCAGTGATTCCCGGCCGAACTCTTCGCACGCTGGTCTTGTAGATACTCGCCGAACACGCGACCCGCGGCTAAGCGAGAACGAGCACGCCGCGATTTGAAGCGAGTATCGATCATGTTGCGAAATTCTCCGTTTTCGAGATTTGTTTCGGACGTCAATTACGGGATATCGTGGCAACTGTATTAAAGTTAGTCAGGGTGTGGTAACCACAGACAAGGAGTCCTGCGCCAGGTACATCGTTAGAGGTCACTGCTGGAGTGCACAGAAACTATTTACAGTGAACGGCTGTCTGTTAGAACAGATGGTTGGTCTCCCGTCGGTCGAGTTCTAGCCGGGGACCCAGTCACAGTGTGTGACTGATGGTTCTCGGTTAGAGACCAATGACCGAGAATACTGACGCAGGCAAGTCTGACCAGACAGAGTGCAGCGACGCGCCTCCTCAACCGATTGACCCGACCGACTGTTCTTCGTGTCGGGAGACAACCTCCATCCTGGCGTGCGATGCGTGCGACACCACGCACTATGCCGAACTCCACGATGTCTCGCTTGGTGACTCTGAGTACGATGTGTGTAGCGACTGCCTCCAGTTGCTCGTCGATCAGGTCGAGCGATACTACTGGTGGGAACGCCTGACTGAGGCGCACTACAACCGCGCAGCGGGATTTCTCCGGTCACTTGATGAAGTTTGGTGCGTCAAGGATCAGGCGTACGCTGGCGGCGAGCTGTGGATTCATACGCCCTATTGTGATGCGGCAGTCGTCAGAGATATTTGCGACCACTTCGGGTTCCAAATCCGGTGGTTCAGCGTCGTGACTCTCACTGACGAAGGATTTGATTGCATCTCCGAGCATGGTCCCTGTATCGAAATTAACCTCACCTACACGAATCGCCCCTCTAATCCGCTTCCGTTAGAATACGACATCCAGGATGACGTGACGTACCACGAGATCGAGTGGCTCAAAAACCATCACCGCCTGTTCGACCCAACGACTGATTGGAGTAGGCTACTGTAAACCAATTCTTGGTAACACTTATTAGTGATTCGCTATTTTATTTTACAGCAGTGCTTACGAACGCGGGACTCGAACTCATCGACGCCCTTCACGGTGGGCGTGAAGCGACCGTCCACGAGCTCGCAGACGAAACTGGGCTCAGCACTTCGCAGATCTACCGGACGGCCGATGAGTTACTCACCGAAGGGCTCATTGACGAGTCCAGAGGGCACCACAATCAGCGGCTTCTGTGTGTTACTGGCCACCCCGTGATCGAAGCGTACCGAAGTCTGGTCTCTAAACTGGGGCACGTTGACTGGCCCGAGTTGCTCTCGCCGGCAACAATGCGCATTTGCTGGTTTCTGGATGAACCTCGACGCGCTACAACAATCGCAGATAGACTTGACATCACGCGACAGGCGGTCCACCACGCGTTGGATCCGTTGAAATATCGCGCGATGCTCTCCCCATCCGGGCCGGAGTACGCGCTCGTCCCCAGCCTACAACCGTTATACGACTTCGCAGAAGCCGTTATCCTCCACGAGCACCGCGCCCGTGTCCGGCGTCTCGCGCCAAGTGCAACAGTCGAGTGGTTCGATCCTGAGCGGGCACTTGTCCACGTCCACACCAAAGACGACACCGCGGCTCTCCAAGCCGCTGACGAGTGGGAGATGACCGGGCTTGCGCGGTTCGCCGCATTCGACCTGCAGTTCTTCCTGGCAGGTGAACCGGCGTTTTGGTACGCACCAGACGAGCCCCTCACGCCTGCCCAAATTGTCTGTCACAGCCTCGTGAACGATACTGGGTCGAGGCGAGTGAGCTACGCGCTCCTCCTCATCGAGCACGTACAAATCGATGAGGAAGAGCTATGCAATACCGCAACATGGTACGGTTTGGAATCCACAGTCTCGGATCTGTATGCGTTTCTCAAGGACGGGACCGAGAAGCGGAGTGGTGGCGACACAGTGCTTCCGGATCCTACCGATTATGAGTCGTTGAAGTCACAGTACGGAGTCGCATAGCTGATAGAGCTATTCCTTGGCAGAAAAACAGACTAAACAATCAGATTACTTGCTGGAGCAGACTGTTGAGACGCTCTAACACCGATTCACAATCGCCATTTTCTCTGGCAGTTTCGCACAACTCGTCGAATAGGTCGGCCAGAGTCGCCACGATTGGCTCTTTGAGCGATGTCGGATCGATAACAGGGAGTTTGTTGAGCGCATTGATGCTGAGTTTCTCGTAGCCGCCTTGCTGCGGTTGTGTCTGCGTCTGGATCACCTGCTGTCCGACGTTGCTATTCAGGTACGCGAGCAACGCTTTCAGTTCAGTTTCATCAAGGGACACGTCGTAGAATCCACGGAAGTTGTTGATGTTTCTCGCTGTTATCTCGTTGAGGATGAAGGTGAAACCGTCTCGACCGGCGTCTTGCACCAAGAACCGAGGTGAGGCTTGTCGACGGGGTCGATACCAGTACGGGCGGTTCTCGATTACGTTCGCTCCGAGTGAGCTGGTCCGGTAGACACTATCCTGTAGATACGAAACGACGTTCGACATCTCTCCGTCGCTGTTCCTCGGGAGCGAGTCAGCGTTGAATAACACTTGCTTCTCGAAGTCCTCCCGTGACTGCCGGACTCCTGGTAGTTCGTCCGGATTTAGTAGCCAGACCTCCTCACCAGCAGTTCGTAGTTGTTCCCAGTCCTCCTTACGGAAGTCGTACCCGTTGACGAGCCTTGGTTGACGAATGAGTCGAGACAAGTGTTTCTCAGAGATTCCGGACTCATCGACTTCGTCCTGAGTCAGACAGAAGTACGTCACATCGCCGGTGGACTTCCCGCGGTGGATCGTGACGAACTCGCCGAGCTCAGTCAGCTCGCTTGTATCAACGTCACAGGGATCGAATAGTGCTGCCCAGTTTTGGCCGGGTACGAGATCCGCTTGCGGCACGTGATTGATGAATCCCCACTCAGTCTCACCCTGCTCCCCATTCTGCACTGCGTTACGAAGCGTACTCGTATCGATGGACTTGTCCACGCGAATGAAGCGCGTCACCCCTTCGTCACCACCAGAACTTGCTTCTAAGAAGCAAGCGAGTGCGGTGACTTGGGCGTTCTCGAAGACCGACTCGCCTTCGGGGTCGAACTGGACGAGAGCAGTGATGGAAAACTCGTCAAGTAGGAACTGTTTGAGTGAGTCGCCGTAGGCCGTCGTGAGGAAACTATCCGGCGTGAGGAACGCTGCACGGTCGCCCGAAGATAGGAACGACCGACTGTGGTACATGAAGTACGTGTAGAGTGGTGACCGCGCATTGACGTCGATTCCTATCGATTGCTCTATGTCGGCGTTGATCTGTTCTTTGTACTCTTTCGGGAGCGCATCCCCGCTCGTGTATGGGGGATTACACACAATCCCGCCGATGTCGTGTTGCAGTTTGTCTGGATCAAGAGTGAGGAAGTCGTGTGTTCGCGGCGTATTCAGCTGCCCACCCAACGTGAGTGCTGTCGCGCCCATGATCCGAGCGAGGGGGCTACGTTCGATCCCGTCGACGTGCATGGGGTCGGTGTTCAGACTCCAACGCGGGTGAAACGCGCTGGATAGTACGCCCGCTCCCATTCCAGGGTCGAGAAGGTGGTCGATATCGCGGTTTGCCCAGGACTTCATCGTCACTGCAATTTCTGGCGGTGTCCGAAACTGCCCAAGTGACTGTCGATACTCACTCGGTGTTAGCTCCGCGTAGAGCTTCCCAATCTCTTCCGATGGCTGGGATGAGAAGAGCAATCGATCCCGGTGAGCCAACGTAGCTTCCAGGAGGTCCTCATCAGCCAGATCCGCGACGTGGTCAAGAACGAACTGATCGAACGTTCTGTCTATTGTCTGCTTCCGTGCGTTGTGAAACGACTGTTGTACCGAATCGGAGAGTGGTGGAACAACGCCGTGACACCGGTACCACTCGTACACCGTCGCTTTTAGAAGAACACTCAGGATGGCGTGTCGCGCAACTGTTCTCTGTACCGCATCTGTTTCTATCGACCCCATCCCGTGCAGTTCGCACCACTCCTGGAGTTGCTTGTGGAGCGACTCGGCCAGTTTCGTGTCGAATGCTGGAATGATGGTGCCTGCTGCCCGTTGAATGTCCTCGATGAGTTCATCCGTGACGACCGGTGCGAAGTTTCGAGACGCTGAGTCCCACTCGTAGCTGAGTCGGTCGAGTACACGCTCGGTGACTCGGTTCTTTACTGCGGGTTTCCACACCTCGATTCCAACGTCTGCAGCAGTCTGGTACAGCTCTCGCTTCGGAAACGGTGCTGGAATCTCGTGTCCGTCGCTCGTCAACCGCTGGATGACGGTGTCTACCTGTTCACGCCGCCGTGCGTCCAACCCAACTGGGGTGACCGGCGAGCGGTCTCCCCCACCATTCGTCACCGGAGACGGGACAGGGGTTGGCGGATACGGACGAGCGTCGCTACTGGTTCCCCGGCGGTGGAGCCGGTTAGTTTCTTCTGGGTCTCTCACATACCCCGCTGCGGGAACGATCCGCAGTAAGCCAGCCACTCAGAGAGGAGTGGTTTCCGAGGCAGCCGCTGACCGACGCTACGTTTCGATCAGGTGTCCGAACTCCTCGACGACGGTCTCGCCGTCAATGCCGCGTTCTTCGCACCAGTCCAGCGCTGCTTTCTCATCGAGAGGGTCGATCTCCGCACCGCCTGTCGTACCGCCCCCGCTACACGACTTGGCGTATTTGGTTGCCGCACCGCCCTCGCAGTGGAGGAAGTACTCCCCGCCTGCGGTCTGGTATAGCGTTTCGATGAGGTAGTAGAGGTCACCTCGATCCGTGTTGGGGGCGTGCTGGGCGATCTGTTCGGCTCGGTTCGTGTCGTACAGTTTTCGGTCGATGACGCGCTGCATTGCAAACCGCGAAATTACATGGTTAAATAAAAACCCTCGCCCTGAGAACCCGATATTTCTAACGCCACAGTACGTTAGAAGCACGAATCCGGATTCACAGCATGGCTGTCCGACTGACAGCACGACCATATCGCCGATAGTGGCAATATAGATACTACTCCACCCGCGAAAAGACGGTGGATCGCTAAACATACCGCGTGCACCACCGGGAATCCCTACTTTCCTCGATGAAACCTTTGTAATGCCGCTACATCACCGAGGCGGTGCGGAATCTGGAAGGCGACACGAACTCAAAACCTGGGGGCTCCACTACGTCGGTGAGCGTATCGAGTTTTGCCTCCCGGTCGTAGAAGGTCCTACTCTGAGTTATGATTACTACGATAATGACCTAAACATTCGGTCACCCAGGTCCACCTGAGAGTTGCTCAGACTGCGAACAGCGTCCCGAACCAGACCCTGCAAAATATCCAATCGAATCAGGGCTGGAGAGACCGGAAGACCGTCCGTCAGCCCAATCGCGCGGTTTGGACTGTCACTCCTCGAATCCTGGTCCGACCGTGAACGAATCCGGCGCGCAGGCCAGTTGGTTGTGTTGACACCACTGACAGTGGTCACCAGCAGTGTACCGACCGAACGAGAACTCAGCAATACGGGTCATCGACGCCGTCACGTCGTCCCTGACCGCCGCCAGGTCAGCGTAGCTGAATGTTCGGGATTCGATGTTCGGCCCGATCTCACCGACATAGGCGTATCCTGCACGTGCGACGGGTTCATCGTACAGGTCACGACATGCCAACAGGTAGATCGGGAGTTGCTTGTCGTCCTCTAGGTCGCGGTGACGTTCGGTGGCCTTGTAGTCGATGACGAGCAACTCATCGTCTGGCGTCCGGTAGACGGCGTCGATGTATCCGACGAGTTCGTGCCCATCGATGTCGAGTTCGAACTCCCGCTCCGCATCGATGAGCTCGTAGCTGGGGAGGTCTAACTCGAAGTACCGGTCGATACTCTGTTTCGCCGCCGGGAGTGCGTCCTCGGCTCGGCGTTGACTGGCGAGGCGCTCACAGATTTCGTACCACTCCTCACGCCGTTCCACAGCTTGGTTCGCGGCTTGCTCTGCAGTGTCGTGGAACAGCAACCCGATCTCACGTTGCGAAACACCATCCCGGGCTTCATTCGTCGCCTCCTGATAGTCGGGGAATGCGTTAACCACGTAGTCCAGATAGTGGCTCCGCGGGCATTCCTCGTAGGCTGCCAGCGACGTGTAGCTGTGCGAGAGCGGCGGCGACGGTGCCGACGGGCCGTTCAGCGATGTCACTTGGAGTGTCTCTCGCTCGGCTCTCGGTGAAAGATCTCCGTTGAGAGTGGCTGTTGCGAGGTCTAGCACGCGGTCGCGCGCAGCTTCGACTGCGAGTTCTTCGCCGTCGTGCTGGACGGTCCCACCAACGCGCCCGACAGTCTCGCTTGCCAGCGTGTCTGTCCAATCTGCCGCATCATCCGGGAGACACTCCTGAACGTCGGTCCAGAGCGGGAGCTGCCCGCGCGCTGGCTGCCATGGGATTTGGGGTGGAAGAATCTCGTCGACGGCCTCTGAAACCGGGTGCACGTCCGCAGCATCGTCGTCGTCCTCGGTACCGCCCTGGAGGACAAGGACGTCTTCGGCGCGCGTGATTCCGACGTGGAACACGCGCCGGGTTTCACGCCCGTCACGCTCGACGAAGTCCTCGGCGAACGCCGCCTCCGCGCCATCCGATAGCCCCGTTTCGAGTGCGTCGTACGTACGTGAACTCGGTGCCCACTCGTCGGCCGTGACTTGCGGGATGAGGACGACCGGGAAGTCCAGGCCTTTGCTCTTATGGATGGTCATCACGTTGACCGCGTCGTCGGCGACGTCCGGCTGACTCGTCGGTGTCGAGCCGCTCTCGTCGAACAGGGAGTCGTAGTGTTCGAGCGAATCGATGAACTCTGGGGTGAGCGGTGGTTGGACAGCACTGTCCCCGTACTGTTCGATGACGTCCTCCAGCTGGGCGAGATCCCGGCGCTCCTGTTCGCTGAGGTACCACTCGATGTCCGTGATGTCCGTGAGTTCGCGGTACAGGTGACTGAGCGACGCCGAATCTCGGATGGCGAGCAGCTCCGTGACGTGTTCGCGGGCTTCTGCGACGCGGTCTGGTTCCTCGAACTCGTCGAGCGGCGTCTCGCGGAGCGTGTCCACGAGCGAGTCGTCGCCCGCGTTGAGCGTACGGAGATCCGCATCGCAGAGCCGGTATCGCATCAGGAGGACGCGATTCCAACTCACCTCGTCTTCGGGCCGCGCGAGTGCCTTCAGGTAGGCGGTCACGGTGCCGACGCCGACTGATTCCGTAGCCAGATCACCAGCAACCTGGTACGGGATGCCGGCATCCTCGAACTCCTCGATGACCGGCGTCGCGTGGTCGTTCTTCCGGACAAGCAGGGCGATGTCGCCCGGGTCGTACGCCTCGTTGAGGTTGTCTGCTGCGCCGCTCAGCAGATTCTGGACGACGGTGCGAAGCTGGGCCGCGCCGTCCGCATCGTCATCGTCTGGAAGTTCGACGGTTGCGACGGTGTCGCCGTCGTACTCGGGTTCGTCGACGCGTTGCAGTGTCTTGTGTCGTTCGCGGTGGTCGAGCTTCTGAATTGCTTCGTTCGCCAGGTTGAGGATCGGCTGTCGGGACCGGAAGTTCTCTTCTAACGGTTCATCTTCGAGCGCGGCGAACGCGCGGTCGAGTTCATCAGTGATGTTGGCGACGTTCGCGCCACGCCACTCGTAGATCGCCTGATCGTCGTCACCAACGACGAACAGGTTGTCGTCGGTGACGAGGGACGTGACGAGATCGAACTGCAGCCGGTCGGTGTCCTGGAACTCGTCACAGAACACGTAGTCCCACCGGTCAGCGATTTCCTCGCCGACCGGCGAGTCCATCAGTGCGGCCGTCTCCACGACGAGGCCGTCGAAGTCGATGAGGTTCCGCTCGTCGAGTTCACGCTCATACGCCGCATAGCCCGCTGTCAGGTCACGGGCCGTGAGACAGTCCGAGAGGAACGAGTCGAGATGGTCCGTGAGTTCGAGGTCAAGATCGTCCGGAATCCCCTTCGGCGCACCGTTCGCGTACCCCCCGAGTAGGTACTTCGGGAGCTTGTACGCGTTGTCCGGCAACTCCCGGTCGCCCGCCTCGTGGGCTTCGAACGATGCTTCCAGTTCGTCGCAAAGCTCGATGATGCGGTCGAGGAAGTCGCGTGCGCTGGCTTCGATACCCTGGGCTCCGAGTGCGTCGCGCTCAGCGACAAGGTCAGCACGCGCGTCTGGAAGTGAGTCCAGCACGCTCGACACGGACTGGCCGCCCAGATGGTCGCTGGCGATGTTCTCGACGCGCTCCGAGAGGTCGGCGAGTTCGTAGACGCGGTCAGCAGGGCCGAGGAAGGCGTCGATGTCGTCGGGCGTGATGCCGCTGCGCTTCATCGACCCGATGAAGTTGAGCAGCTTCGACGCGGCTCCTGACGCGTACCCGTCGCTTCCGTACACGTTGGGTTTCACAGACCGGTATTCGATGTCGTCTAGGACGTCCAGTACGATGGCGTACTTCTCGGCGTCCGTGGCGACCTCGAAATCCGGGTCGATTCCGGCTTCGTACGCGTAGTCGGTGAGGATCTCGTTACAGATGGAGTGGTACGTGTACGCGTCGATGTCGTATCCGGCCGCGCCGAGTTTCGCGTTGAGTTTCTCCCGCATCGAGTCCGCGGCGTTGTTCGTGAACGTCAACGCGAGGATCCGGTCCGGCGACACGTCTTCCTCGTCGATGAGGTGCTCGATTTTGCGCACCATCGTGAACGTCTTCCCCGTCCCTGCCCCGGCGAGCACACGCATCGGGTACGCGTCGGAGTTGATGATCTCCCGCTGCTGGGGTTCCGGGGAGACGTCCTCTTCCGGGACCGGGAACCACGACGGGTGCTCGTCACTGTCGTCGCTCATCGTCGCACCTCCGTCGACAAGCGGTCCGCACACATCTCTCGATAGTCACAGTCCGGGCACGCCTCCTCGTTGATGAGGTCGAACGGCTCCGGATCGAAGGTCTCGCCCGTGATGCCGTCGTGTGCGTCCCGTATGAGCGCCCAGATCGTGTCATAGTGGTCGTCGTAAATCTCAGTCGTTTCCCGCGACCACCCGCGTGCAGACACGTCGTACCCGGTAGTGCTCTCGAACGACGTGCTGTTGAGGAGACCGTAGAAACTGAACCTGACCTCCATCCCGTCCTCGTAGAACGGTTCGTTCTTCACGCCCTCGATGTACGCTGCCGTCTGGAACGCATTCCGCACACGCTTCGGCTCGTGGGCCTCCCCGTCGAGATGATCGCCAAGATACTCGGCTGTCCCGTCGGAGAGCATCCCGTGGGTTTTCCGCTTGTAGTCGAAGATGTGCAGGCCGTCGTCCGTCCGGATGACGTTGTCTGCTTTCCCGTGGAGGCCTCGCCCATCTACTTCGCACTCTACCCAGCACTCGGTGGCGATTGAGCGACGGGCGTGGCTGATACCGATGCCGCCATCGGGAGCGAAGAACGACTCGATAGCAGCTCGGTTCTCAGCACGCTGGTACTCCTGATGCGCAGCAGATTCGTAATCATCCGCGGTGCTGTGCTCCTCCCACTTCGCATCGAAAAGCCGCATCGCCTGGTCGTGAATCACCTCTGGAGGGTCATCGCGGTCGGTCGCCTCACACACGTCCTCGATAGTTTCGTGGTAAATCGTCCCCTGGTTGAGGTAGAGTTCGGTGCGGTCCGGCGCGGTCACGTCCTGTACGTACCGGTGATCATACAACCGCGGACAGGTCGCGTAGTTCGCCAGCCGCGACGGTGAGAGAGATACTGGGCTCATCGCCGCACCTCCCCGTTAGCGAACTCGACACGCGCACGCAATGCCTTCCGGAGATCCTCGCCACGCGCTCCGCTCTTTTCGAGCAGGTCTTGGATCTCGCCGAGTTCCGCTTCTACCTCGTCGAGCGACACCGTCACGTCCTGACTGTTTGTGCGCCGCACCTGGGCGAGCGCGTCGTCAACACGCGACAACAGGAAGTCCTCCGCCGCTTGCTCGCTCGTGATGTGTGGGTCGTCGGCGTCGGTGACCCACGGGAGGCGGTCGTAGGCCTCTGTGAGGAACCGCGACGCCTGCGCACGCTCTTCCAATGCGGTGTCTTCGAACTCGTACAGACAACAGTACAGGTGCTCGTCCGCAGCACCAGCCCCAATCGCTAAGCGCCGCCGCGCGTGTTCCGTGTGGTACCGCGCGAACGGCCGGCTCGACGCCGTCGATGTCGTCGGGAACGTCGCATCCACGTCCGGCTCATCAAGGTCCGTGACACCAGGGTAGTCCGGCATCGCCGCGACCCGCTCGGTCGGGAACAACCGCGTCAAGAACGGGTCCCCCGGGTACTCACTATCGACGAGATTCACGAGAAACACCGCGCGGAACGACTCGTTCTTGATCGCCTGCAAGTGATCGACGCGAACCCCGCCGTCGAGGTCCGTCGCACTCGTCTGATTCTGTTGCGGTGCGTACTCGTGTGCGCGTTCGAGCATCTCCTCGACGGACTCCCACGTCGCATCCACGAACGCAGTGTCTTCGAGGAACTCGGCCATCCGAAACGCCCGCTTGACGTTCCCGAACTGCGCCCGTGCGTCCAGTGGAGCCGCGCGTTCCGCGATTCGCTCTTTCAATCCCGAGTCAGTCGCCCACCAGCGAAGCCCCTCTTCGAGGCTGTCCATCTCGCGGACACGGTCTAAGCGCTCTGTATCGATCTCCGGGCCGCGGTCGGGCACTTCATCCTCGTCGTCGGCAGCAAGATACCGAACGGCAGCGAGGAGTTCCCGAATCGCGGGGTCGTCTCCGAATCCAGTGACAGTCGTCGATTCCGCCGGGATCCCGGTTTGTTCGAACGCTTCGATAGTGTCCGTAACCGAACTCCCGCTTTGCTTCGTGGCGACCGCGATATCGTCGTAGTCCCAGCCCGACCGCCCGACGAGGGCTTCGATCTCGTTGGCAACCTCGGCGAGTTGCTCGTCACTGGAGTCCGTAGCGAGAACGGACACCGACCCTGTTTCCGGGTCTGCCGGGACCGTCTCGTCGGCGAAGTACGATGCTGTGGCAGCCGGTCGCGTCGACGGCGTCTCCGGTTCTCGGTGCCGGGATTCGGTGAAGGAGACGTAGTCCGTAACGGGCCCTGTCTCGACCCATGTGCGGCGTACACTCGCGTTCTCTTCGGCGATACAGACGAGGTCACAGTCTCCTGCGAGCGCGTCGAGATACGCGCGGTCGAGCGGGAAGAACTCCTCAAACTCGACTGCGAGTACCGCCTCGAAATCGACGACATCGTCGCGGGCATCCCCGGTGAGGACATCGAGCGCTTCCGAGATGAGTTGCCCGCGTTCCATGTGGCCGTGCTCGGCCAGCCACTCGTGGAATGCGTCGAGCGCAGCCGTGATGTCACGGAGTTCCGGGGTTTCGTCAGGCGTGACTGTTTGCCAGGAGATCGTGCTCATCACGGCGTCCACGTCCTCGATGAATGACGGCTGTTCAGACGCCTGCTGGAGGTACTCCGTGTCCCACTCATAGTCTTCGAGGAATCGGTGGAGGAGTTCTCGCCGCAGCGCGTCGGAGAGAATGACGCGGTCATCGGTCTGGTTGAGGACATCGGTCGCGTGCACGACGAGCGAGGTCACGTACGGCGTCGCCGCACCCGGTAGTTCCTCACCTAACGTCTCGCGGAACGTGTCCGTACTCGTCGGCGCACCCGTGACGACGAGCACATCCTCGGAATCGTGCTCGTCGAGGAGGGCTCGGTATTCGTCCCGCGCTGTCCGTTCGACGTTTTCGCCCCCGAACGGTGCCGTGACTAATGTCCCGTCGAATCGCCGATGAGGTGAGTGGTCAGACATGACTGTTATCCTCGGACGAGCCGTGTGACCCGAGACAGAACACCGGTGTCGTCAGCGGCCGTCTCCGTGTCGCGTCGTGTATCTTCGATGATACTGGGCTCATCTATCCAGTTCTTGAACCTGTTTGCGCTTTCAAACTGAACCGCCGGCCCGTAAATCCCCGCCCGGATATGGGCTGGCGTGGCTTTCTGGAACTCCCAGCACTGCTGCTGATCCAGATTCGCTGAGAAATCAGCGATGACACGCCCGTCGTCCTTGAAGTCGAGCTCACACAGCCCGTCGGACAGCGCACTGATCCATTTTCGACGCCCCGGGTCGTGTTCCTGCTCGGCGGGTTTCTCAAGCGGCACGTACTCTGGTGGTTCCTTTTCGGCATACGCGTACAGCTCCGCGAACACGTCCCGAGTATCCGCGAGTCGGTCTGCCTGGTCTGGCAGCGAGATATCCCGCTGCAAGAACAGGTGAGCGAACCACGGGAACAGGTTACAACTGTCCGCCTGCCCCGCGATCTGCGCGGCGGCTTCCCGTTCATCCTTCTCCAGCTCGGAGAAGTTGACGTTGAAATCCAGCGTCTTCATACGGGTCCGAAGCTCGGATTTCGGTTTCGTCGAGTCGTTCGAGGAGAAGATGAACGTCGGCATCTGGATGGAGCCATCCCACTTCCCCTCCCAGTACGACTTGATGATGTCCCGGTCGATCTTCGACTTCGCCACGTCGTCAACGATGTACGGGAAAACAGTGTCCGACGCACGAGCACGCTCGATGTTGTTTTTGACAAAGTCGTCGCCGGTCGTGACCTCCTGTACGTACCCGTTCGAGATGAGCCGCGCCCCGAACCGCAGGAACATACCCTTCCCGCTGTCGTTGTCGCCGTGAAGGAAAAGGAACGGCAGGTCCTTGTCCATTTCCGCGGATTCGTATTCGGCGTAGTGGTGGGCGCAGTAGTTGGCGAACGGAGCCCAGCAGAAGTAGATCACCCCTTCGTAGAAGTGCGCCCGCGTTTCCTTCGTCGTTCGCGTTTCGCCGAACTCGCCGACCGTTTCGACGTACTGTTCGATCAGGTCGAGCGCGTCAGCGACTTCCTGCCGGTCATCCGGGAGCGGTGCCGTTAATTCGAGAACCGAGTCGTCAACCCGGAGCCCGACCGTATTTTCCTCCTTGTCGACGTTGAGGTCCGGGTATCCCGTGAAGGTCTCTTTGTACCGTGCGATACCGGCTGGTGTCGCTACGATTTCCCCGTCGTTGATACGGATGTTATTGGCCGACAGCGTGTCATCCAGATTCGAGATAGCGTCTTCGAGACCCTGCGGGGAGAGCCGCACACGCTTGTCCGGACTTATCTCTGTTGGGTCGGTATCCGTATCTTCAGCGGCGAACACCGCCTTCTCTGCGTCTTCGGCGTCAGTGACGACGTTGTACGTATTGACTTGGTCGTCGTCAACTGCTTCATCGAGCCGAGCGTTCAGCTCAGCGACCGGGTCGTCACTGAACTCGTCGCCGCCTAGCCAGATGTCGTAGATCTTCGCCTCTTCTTCTGCCGTTTCGGCGTCCTCGATCTCCTCCGTGAGGTCTTCCATGAACGGCGTCGCGTAGTCCTTGTGGAACGCATAGAGCCGTTCGAACCACTCGTCGACGGGCGTATCTCCGTCGGTACGCCAGGCCATGTTGACGTTGGTCTGTTTGCTCCCCTGCCAGGCCTGCTTGGAGAGGTTTGCCGACCCACAGATGAGTGTGCGAGACCCGTCCTGGTTCTCGACGATGTAGAGCTTCGTGTGGAGGAGGACGCGTGCAGAATCGACGGTGTGGATGAGGAGATCACCGTCTTGACGCAGTGATTCCAGTTGCGCGGCGATTTTCTTCGCGTTGTTCGTGTTCTTCAGCGACCGCCGGTAGTCGTCATGCTGGTTGTCCCCGACGATGACCTCCAGTGAGTCCACTGCGAGGTCCTGGTTCTGAAACATCTTGTAGATGAACGCGGGGGACTGACTGTACGTGACGCAGTAGACGTGCTGGGCCTCACCGAAGTAGTTCAGGAAACTGTCCCATGATTTGTCGGCAGCCATCTCCAGATCGGCGGTGCTGCCGTCATCGAACTCGACCGTTGCTTCAAATTCAGTCTTGGTCATGCGAGGGTTACCGGTGTGTCGACGGATGCGTGAGTGGTTGGGTGGATCTGTACTGGCGCATGGTCAGATGTATGGGACACCGCGGATGACGCTACCCTTGGTGAGGTAGCCCTTCATGGCGAAGTCGGCGCACTTGTCGGCGTAGTACGTGGTGATGGGGAGCCGAGTGGAGCGGCTCAGCGACCCGACGTGCGCTTCAGACAGCCAGTAGGTTTGCTCCGCGAGCGTGTCGAGGTCTGTCGACCCGTGGCGTTTCACGATCTGCAGCGGTCGTGGCGTACCAGGGCTGCCCTCCTTCCCACCGGTCGTGGTCAGGTAGGAGTGGTCGCCGTTGTGGACGTGGAAGGCGACGCCCTTGTCCGCGATGTCGAACCGTGAGTTCGATTCGGCGTACTCGGCGATACGGGGGTTCCCGGATTTCCGAATCTCGACGAGGTCGAACCGCTGGATGAGATCGCGGGCTTTGTCGAGGCGGTTGATGAGGCTCTCGACGTCGAGGTAGAACTTCCCGTCACGGTGGATGACCACGTGCCGCGGTGGTCGGCCTTCCTCTTCGGCGAAGATTTCCAGGACGTGCTTGATGACGTTCGCTACGTCGTCCTCGTCGAACGTCTCGCCAGCCTGCTTCGTGACGGCCTCGGACGCGAGGATGGTTCCGTCGGCCATGATGACGTTCGCGGCTGCGCCGAGGTGTTGCTTGGTCGCGTGGTCGTAGGTCACGTCGAGGCCGACGAACGCGTCAACGCCCCCAGGAACGTCGTCGATCCGCCATGGTACCCCGCCTGCCTTCCCGATGAGGGACGAGCAGATGTTTCCGCCGTAGTTGTCGTTGCCGAGATTGTCGACGGAGATCATCTGACTCGGTACGCCGAGTTGGCCGAGCCGTCGCTTGAACTCGGGATACGGGTCGTCGTAGTCCGCTTCTGCAGCCTCGTCTTCGTCCGGAACGACGATCAGTGCCGCATCGTAGTCACTCGCTTTCTGTGCGGGCTGGGAGTAGTGGAACTCCGAGCCGAGTTCGTAGGTGTCGCGGTCGAACGCTGTCGGACTCGCATCGTACTCTGCGAGCTTGTTGAGCAGCGAGAGCACGTACGGCCGCGCGTCATCCTCTTCGTCTTCGGGATACAGCGCGATGATGTCGAATGACTCTGGAGCCTTGTACACGCCGTAGCCCTTCCGTTCCAGCCCGCCAGCCCCGTAGTACCCCGTTTGTCCGCCACCGAACCGCAGGTTCGGGATGTTCCGCGTCTTGTGTTTTCGATACCCGGCGTTCGTGGGTTGGGGGCTTGGGTCGAAGTTGAAGTGCGGTGTCGGGCCGAGCAAGTCGACGAACGACGTGACGACGTTGAACCGTTCCTCGGGTTTCATCCGGCTCTCGTTGTGGATGACGTCCAGGAACGCGTCATCGACGCGACCCAACTGGTCGAACGTCGGGATGACCTTACAGTACTCCAGAAGCTGCGGGAAGATCGAGTCCTCGCCGCTCCCGTACTGCAGATCAGCGATGATCGGATCGCCGGCTCGCATCGAGTCGATGACGTCCTGATCGACGTGTTTCTCGTGGTACTCCGACATCGGGACGCCCGGCCCGTCCAGCACATCATCGTAGTCCATGTCGATGATCTCCTGGACTGTCGCCGTGCGCGCACTGTCGTACAGGTCCGTGTCGTGCTCAACGGTCACATCGGCGATGTCCTGTCCGCGTTGCACCCACTCGGCGGCGGAGAACGTCGACTCCAAGTGGTACGCGACGTTCACCCCGCAAATCACGGTCCCGTCAGCATCGACACGAATCTGGCACTTGTACTTCCGATAGGCTTCGAACAACCCGCTGTTCGCGGTCCGCTGCGGCGTGGGCTCGATGATCGAATCGATCCCCGACACCTCGAACCGCCCGGTAACGGCTCGTTTCACGTCCTGCTTGACGAACTCCTGGAGCGGCCCATCGTCCGTGTACGAGCGCGCTTCCAGTGTCGTCTCGCCCTGATGGACCGGCTTCACCGTATACCCGTGAATCGAGATCGTACCGTTGAGTTTCTCGGTCGCGTAGATACGCCGCCGCGACGCATCGGCCGTCGTCACGGGACTCCCGATACGCGACTGGTAGTAGTTCGCCGCCTTCGCCGAGAACCCCTCAATCCCGTTCGTGAAATCGTCAGGGTCGATCCCGCCACTCCCGGTCGCTCGGAGTTCGTACTCGTGGACCGTTAGCTCCGGCAACTTTCCGAGTTCGAACTGCAGCAAGTAGTTCCCGTCCGAGAGCGGCTGTTGATGCAGAAGCTCGCCGCCTCCATCAGCCGTCGGCCGCGAATTACCATCGACCTCGCTTCCGCGAACGAACTCTTCAGTATCGGACGCATCCGATGTTGCCGCGGCAGTTCCACTCCCTTTGGACTGCTTGACAGAGTCTTCCGCGGGATTACTTTCGGCTAACTCGTCGTTCTCGGCAGCGGCTGGAGGGTCGTCTAACAGCGCGACAGTGAGGTCATACCCTGGGTTGAGTTGCATCTCCCCCTGGAACTCGTTCCCGACGACGTTCTCCAGGAGATACCACTCCCCGATCTCCCACTCGAAGTCCGCGACATCGTTGTTGTGGAACACTGTCAGATCTACCGCCGCGCCGTTGGCGTCCTCGAACTGGACCTTCCGAGCGATGGCATCGTGCTCCCACTCGTCAATCCCCGTGACGCGCAGCGCGATGTCGATCTCTTTCCCATCCTCGATATCAGCCTTGACTGCCATCTACGCCGACCAACGGACGCCCAGAATAAATAGGTTTCCACTAGACGAATTCCAAACACGGTAACTCAACTTTAGCGGTAATACACTCAAAGAAATGACCACGAGGCGCGCCGATGAGAAACTTCTGAGGGAGTATCGAACGACGCCGAGGGCCGGAAATCTGCCACACTGGGCCTAATAGCCAGCAGAGCTACAGTAGAATCGGAATAGCGACATCGAGATGCGTGAATATTTGTAGTAGCCTATAATAATCGACTGTATGCTCGGGACAGGGAGCGCAGAAGAGTTTATCGACGACGCCGAACACCACAACCAGTGGTGGAGTGACGGCACCTCTCCAGAACTATCGGAAGCCACAGACCTCACCCCGCGATCTGATTTCCACCGCGTTCTCAAAACGACGAATGCCCACTACACTGACGGCGTCGAGAGCCTCGTTTACGCAATTCACGGCCAGACCGGCATCGGCAAAACCACCCTTCTCCACCAACTCGTCGCAGCGCTCCTCAACACGACCGACTTCCCACACCAAAACACAGACCACGAACTCACCTCTGCAATCGAACCGCGGCAAATCCTCTACATCCCCCTAGAAGACTCCCTATACCAGCTCGAACGCGCAGGCGACGACATCAAACGGCTCAACCAGGTCATCGACTACTTCCAGACCCACGTCGCACCCCGGCAAGGACAAAAGTTCATCCTCCTCGACGATGTTCAAGCCCTTGACCTCGACGAGGATCAGAAAGCGGAGCTACTCGATCTCGTTGACGAGAACACGTACGTATTCCTGACCGGCATCGTCGAATCCCAAGTCGATCTCTCCACTACCGAATCCGCCGACACCGTCGAGGAATTCGAACTGTGGCCGATCCTCCCGATGAAATTCATCGACACTGTTCAAATCGGCGCAGGACTCGGTGTCGATTTCGACGACGAATTCCGAACCCGACTCGAACAATACCAATCATCAGACTTAGACGGGCCATCGCCAATCAAGACGATCCGAAACGGGCTGTCCAGAAGAGATTCTGAAACCAGGCTCGACACGGCCGTTGAGACACTCTCAGAACTCTGCTTCGACATTTTCGATGCGGACGACCGCGACAACCTTCACGACGCCGCGCGCGCATACCTGCGCACAGGCGGCACTCTCCATCAGACAGACAACCCATCAATCCGGAACGAACTCTCCAAATCTCACTTCCTCCTCTTCCTCTACAAAGAACTCGCCAAGCACCGATCCATCCAACAACCCGAAAACCTCCACCGCCTCAGCTCCATCGCCGCCACCAACGCCGGTGAAGAACTCCAGTACACTGACCTCAGCGATCAAATCGGCGTCGACAGGCGAACCGTCGACAACTACCTCGACGTACTCGACGAAGGTATCGCCGTCACCGAATCACAAGACTACTCCCTGCGACGCTACCGCCGTACCCGTCTGTATCTCCGCAACCCACGTCACCTCGTCCTCCTCTCCCAACGACAGGAACACCACGGCTTCGAAGGCTACGAACAGCAAGACACGCTCAACCACGAATTCGAGTACAAGCTCGCCCGCACCGTCGCCTTCGACCACGCCAAACGCCTCGCATACACCGTCGGAGCATACGACGTCGAATACACAGAAACCGAATCCGGCCTCATTGACTACATCCTCCACCGCAACGGGGACGTCCTCCCCTTCATCCTCTCCTACCACCCACACACCGGTAACGCCGAAACAATCGCCGAAGACTTCGACCCAGGCTCCGGCCAACACACCGAATCAGACAGTGAAGACCTCCGAGACTTGGATTACCAGGCACCGTACCGGTTCGTCATCACCGACAGTCTCCCAAAGAGCGTCGCCGAGAACGAGTCACTCGTTACTCAGAGAGGCGAAACAAGAATCTGTTATCTTCCATTCTGGCTGTTCCTCCTGATTTGCTAAGCAGATTCTAGGGTTATTGAAGTCGATGAGTTCTGATCCTGTGCCACTCTCCCAACACCACTTCCCCTAGGGTATATATCTCTGACTCGACACCAGTGTGTATGAACGGTTCCGGGCCGGCCTCGATCTCGGACATTCAATGCCGGCACGTCGACACCTACGAGAGTAATCCGGATCGAATTGAGGCTGACGCGGGGACTGAACGTCAGGACCGCGCTGACTACGAGGGTCGGTTCGTCTTCGAGTTGCTACAGAACGCCGTCGACGAGATGGACGACACCGACGAACCACGGGTACGGTTCGAGCTCACGGAAGACTCCCTCCTCGTTGCGAACAACGGTGCGGCGTTCTCCTTCGAAGACCTATACGCACTGACGCTCACGACCCGGACGACGAAAGCTGGAGAGACGACTATTGGCCACAAGGGGCGGGGGTTCACGTCCGTTCTCGGCGTCACGGATAATCCGCGTGTATACTCAGAGAACGTCCAGGCGCAATTCAATCGAGAGACGACAGCAGATCTCCTGAATGGAAACGATAAGATATCTGCTGAGCGGGACGACGCACTCGCCGCTGAACAAGTCCCCTTGCTCTGTCTTCCACACGAGACAACAACTCCGCCCCGAGTGCGAGCACTTCTGAATGATGGATTTACGACCGTGTTCGAACTCCCACTTCGAGACCCCGCGCGGCACCGGGAATCAATCCATACTAAGCTCGATGGTCTAGACGCAAATACGGTCGCACTGCTGCCACAGCTTCAAAAGATCGAAATCAGCAGTCTCGGGCAAGACTGGGAATGGGAGATTGCCCGACACGGTATGACCGGCTGTGACGCAACGCTCATAGAGCTCACCACAGACATAGCGGACGGCCCAGAGGATACACGCACCGACTGGTTCTGCCTGTTCGAACAAACCGACCTTGACCAAGAACAGATATCGGACCGCGCAGATCTAACCCAGCCAGAGGTGGATGCAATGGGAGAATTAAGCGTTGGCATCGCATTCACCGCGACCCCTGTGGACTCCCCTCCCTCTCTTTGCCCTAAGGATTGGAAACTCAACCCCGTGTACGGCGAGACTCACGACCGACCACCGTACCTTCACGTTTTCCTCCCCACGAAAGAACGCAGTCCAATCCCCGCTCTCGTGACTGGAACTTTCCAGTCAGACACGTCTCGCCGAAACCTCACACTCAACTACGATGACTCGCGCGGGTACGACGGCCAGTTCAACGCTTTCCTGTTCACGGCAGTCGGCAAGCTCCTCGCAGATGGTGTTATTTCGTTCGTTGACCAGTCCGCAACATCGGCGGGAGACTTCCTCACCACGCTGGACCCGTCGTTGGGACAACGACGGGACTGGTCGTTCACCCAAGGGACTGTCGAGGACTGTCTCTTCGACGCGATCAAGACCCGACTCTCGTCCATTGACTTCCTTCCGAATGCGCGCTCTAACCACTGTGTTGCCATCGATAACATCACAGCACCCCCAACGTCTGCACAACTCCCGGACTTAGGCTCCGACTTCGTGTCGCTCCTCCAGTTCGGCGACAGGCAACCCGACGACCAGCCGAACGTCCCCTCAGCAGAATTATCCACCCACCAGCACGTCCAGACGCTAGTTGCGTACGGTGCGTCACAGTACGACGCGTCATCGATACCTGAAGCCCTCGCTGCTGTGTCTGCGAATCCTCCTCTTCGCATCGTCGACGAGCGTGAATTCGGCCGAACCCCTCCGGACGACGACGAACCGTGCCGCCTCACGGTTGACCCGGTACTTGTCTATCTCGTTCGTCTGCGTAAAACGCTGGAGAGCGACGAGGATCGCTCAGCCTTCGACGAAGCGTGCCGCCGACACGACGTGTTTCCCGTTGAGATCAACCCCGACTCAGACGGGACGAAGCACGCGATACGGGGTTCGAACGAGGCCAGCACGATCTTCATGCCGCCAGAGGGCGACATTACAGCGGACGCCTTACCGACGCTCGAATTTCTTCCCCGTGAACTGTACCACGGCACGAACGCCGACCGCGCGGCACCGCTTCGGGAAGACGCACTCCCGGCGAACTTCGACGCCGACGTTCAGACGATCTGGGACATCAACGACTACCTGTTCTCACAAGTATTCGACACCGCAATCAGCTCGCATCTCCCTGGACCAAACTCACCAAATGCGGACCCGTCTATCCTCGCATCCGACGGAGTGTTACAAACGATCCGTGAGATGACGGACGTCCAATCACCTGAAAACGACCGCAGCCCTGAATCCCCACTACTCTACCAATCTGCGAAGAAGCCATACTCGGCCCTCGCACAACTCCCCGTCCCGACACAGCCAACAGATAACGGCACAGTCGAGTGGTATCCCGCACACCGCGTGTACTTCAGTTCGGCTTGGCAAACCGCCCTCGACCGCCCCGAAGACGCCCACATCGAACCATTCCTTAACGCCGTTGGCAATCATGATGCTTCCGAACAGTTCGATCCGAAGTTCCTTGCTCCGCCTTCGTGGTTTACTACAGACGAAGGCGAACAGCGCTCAGAGACACTCGAAGCATGGGCAGCGTTCTTCTCGTGGCTCGGCGTGTTCGAACACCTTCGACCGCTCCCACTATTCGCCCCCGGTGCACAGCAGACGTATCGCCAGACACGAAGCCTCAGCCGACCGTCAAACTCGACGATTACAGCGTCCGAGGACCTTCAAGCAGACGGCGTCAACCCCGTCGATCATCGATACACCGGACTCACCGACACCGAATGGCAGTCGTACCGCGACCACCTCACGGACGCAGTAACCCCGGAGATACCCGACCCGGATGAACAGTACCTGTTCCAAGTGAATTCCCTGGAGTACGCGGGAGAAATCCTCCCGGCTGCAAACCAATCGGAAGCGGTGGGAAGCCGTCTTCTCACGCACCTCACGTACTGGTGGGACCGTGGCCTCTCCGCACGGCGACACGCGATTGTCGCGGAGTTCACCAACGAACGATGGCGCGGGAGTAACGTGAGCTATGTATTCACCAACGATGAGCAAACGGCGCTCGGCTGGAACTTGTGGGTCTGGCAACTCCGACAGGCACCCTGGGTTCCAACCTCATTCGGTGCCGTCCGCCCCACAGCAGCATGGAGCCTTCCGGATAACGACCGTGAACGCTTCAGTCTCGACGTGAACGGGAGGCACCCCTTGCTGCCGTTCGTAGACGGAGGCTTCCCAACGAGGGAAAGCGAAACGCCCGTCAGCTTCGAAGAACTCACCGACACACTCGGTATCGGGGTTCGACTGGAGCAAGGCAGGTTTTCGCCACAGGACGCCCAACGCGTGATCAGTCGTATCGGAGAGTTACTCGAATGGGCCGATGACGACCTCTCCCAGTACAGCAGTGCTGTCGAACTCCTCTACACACGCGTCGCTGAACTCCTCCCGGGACTAACGCGTGGCAACGAGATCAGTGGCGAGTGGGATCCCGAACAAAGCGGGCTTGCAGACGCACTCGTCCTCTGCCGGGTTAACGATGAGTACGACCTCAAACGCGCGGGCGACACCTACTTCATCCGGTCACGGAGAAATCGTGACCGCTACGGAAACCTCGGTGTTCCACTCCTTGCCATGTTCAAACCGGAAGCCGTCAGTCTCGGCGAGTACTGCGGTGCGACAGACTTGCGAGCCGCTGTCGAGAAACAGCCCGGATACAGCGATGATCGTTCTCTTCCGATAGCCATCTCTGGCTTCGAAATCGACACCGCGTGGCTTCAGACGGTCCTCGCCGCGCTTGTCCTCCGGCTCCGAACGAATCGACCATCATCCGCGCTCGTTGACCAAGACACGACCCGGACCCAGTCATTCTTCGAGAACATCGTGTTCGTCACCGATCTCGATCTCAACCTCACCCTTACTGACGGCAGCTGGGATCGCAATCTCGATCCGAAACCGCAGCCGTACCATATTGAACGCGACGGCGACACGATTGACGCGATCCTCATCGACGCGACGCTTGACCGAGAGGCGTTCGTCGACGCACTCACCGGTGCGTACACTGACCGGCTTGATGTTCCACAGTACTACGAAGCTGTCAACAACCTCGTGGACTACGCGTTCGGGAACGAAACACCAGCAATCGCGTTACACGAACGACTCCGAACTGTCGGGAGCGAAGTCCCGAACGGCCAGATCGAGACTACTCGGGCCACGCTCTTCGAAAGCATTCCAGAGGACTCGCAAACAGACGACGATGCAGATCACCCACCAACACCCGAACCGGATCGAGACGGCGTATTCGATCCCACCCGAAACACAACCTCCGAAGCGAGCACCGGCGAATCCCAGTCCTCTACCGGCAAGTCTGGAAGCAGTGCACACTCTTCTCGTATCCCCAGTATCGACGCAGTTACTCGGATTGGCGACCGGCAAATCGCCGAATCGCTCCAGAACGCCGACGTATCCACAGAACCAATCAACAACGGCGGTCAGCAACCCTCGGGGAACAGCCGTTCCGCATCCAGTAGTCAAACCAGTGGAGGCAGTGGTGCGTCCCAAGAGTATCGTGACGAAATCGACGCGTTCGGCATGGAGGTGACGCTAGACGCCGAACGAATCCGTCTTGCAGAGGACAACGAACCAAACCCGGAAACGAAGGTCTTCGATGTCCATACGCCAGAAGAATACGGGAAGCAACGTGAAAACTCCGCCCTCCTTGAACGCGCTATCCAACGGTTCGCTGAACGACGCGGTCTTTCCGCCGCAGAAAACCCGCTTGACCGCGACTGGCCTGGATTCGACGTCTTGACCATCCGGACCGACGACGACGGTAATCCAGTTATTGACCGCTGCATCGAGCTCAAGACATCCGGGCAAAACACGCGAAAACCCTCTCTCTCGTGGAACGAATGGAAAGCCGCGGGCGGCCCACTCAGCGACCACTACTACCTTTACGTCGCCCGAAACATCCGCCTCGGCAACAGCGGCGACGCAGAACTCCTCGAAATCCCACAACCGTTCGACCGGCTACGGAACCGGCGACGCGAAACACGCGAACGGAACGTACAGGTAGACCTCCGCAGCTTCGACTTCAACGACGACCCTATCATCGAACGACCAATCGAGTGGGAGGAATAATCAGGCCCTCCTACTACAACTGGAGCAATAACGATTCTCCACTCCCCAAACTAATGACACCCGGCCGTGAATCCTCATACCAATGGCAGCCACGCTCACCGAACCCGCCGTTCTCGCTGCCGCAAAAGACACCCTCTACCCTGATCTCGACGATAATCAAAATCACTACGCTGTCACGGAAACGCAGTTCACGAAACCATCGTGGGGCGGGTGGGAGATCCCTGACGATCTGCGCCGACGCCTCGCGCCGTACAACACGATTCGCCTCACGGACGGGGAACCTGACCTCCTCGGCGTCGGAATGCCCGCTCTCGAAGTCCTGAACGCCGACGCCGCAACAACCCCAGTCACGGTAATCGAAGCGAAAGGCCACAACAACGACCCGAGTGCCGCCGACGTCCGAACCGGCATCAACCAGGCGCACGGCCACTTATCCGAAGTCAACATCGGGTACGTCGCTGCCCCCATCCAGAGCATCACCGACCAGGCACGCGCAATGGCCCGCGACCTCAACATCGGCGTCATCGGCGTCGAAAACCCGCACGACGCATCACTCATTGAACCCGCTCGCGTCACCGGCGTCGGCGACTTCTCCACCACCATTGACGCAATCCGCTTCCAAGCCACAACACACCAACTCACCGAAGGCAGCTTCCCAGTCAACCACCCGAAGAACTACCTCGGCTACGCACTCGCCCTCGCAGCAGATGGCGACACCCCTGACCTATACTCGGAGCACGTAATCAACAGCGTCTCAGGCGGCCGCCGCGGCGCTATCCTCCTCGGGCTCGTCGACAATCGGCCTGCCGGAGAGACACTCACGCACCTCGGTGCAGAGGTCGTCCGCTTCGCCCGCACTCAACACGGGACCGTCGATGCTGCACTCGACGAATTCGCTTCTTGGAAAGGCCGCTCCACACCATTCATCGACCTGGCACCTCGCTGGGCGCAACTCGCCCGCTCAGTCGCCCTCCAGTACGAGCCCACGCAACTCATCATCGAAGCTCTCGAACGCCTCCACGAGCGCGGCATCAACCCCTCGACCATCGACGCCGTCGTCCGAGAAGCCTGCCATATCAACCAACCACTCGCCGTAGAAGTATTCATCACCCAATCCAGGCGTGAAGATGTGCTCACTGCCGATGGTGACATTGACGAATCAGTGCTTACCGATCCGACGGTGTACAAATCGGGGATCCACTTTCAGTTCAAATACCACCTCCGGCATATTGGACTGCTCACGGAAGGTGGGACCGACGACAAGGACGAGGTTCTATCGAACGAGTGGGCGCTACATCAAGCAGTCGGGATCTGACTGGCTCACTCTTCGCCTGACTTACTCACCTCGGTGATGAGATTCCCGAACCGTCGGAGCAGGACTTCTGCATTCTCCTTGGTTGTTGTCGGCTGGTACTGCCCCTCTTTGTGCTCTGCCAGTTGGATACTCGGGTGAGCTAATAGGTTGAGTGACTGTTCAATGACGTGCTGCTCCGGAACTCGTTCTTCATTGTACATGCCCTTCAAAATCAAGCGGAGTCGGTTGGCGGTTCCTTCTTCTGGATCTGCTCGTTGAAGCGCTTCCATCACGGCCAATAAGTCCTCAGTACCGCCAAGGCGAGTCCGGAGTTCATCATCGATCTGATCAAGCCGGTCATCTTGGAACGCCCCCGGTTCGGTGAGATATGCCGAGAGTGCTTCCGGTGGAATCCCATAGGTATCACGCCGTTCTAAGAGCGCCTGGAGGTGATCGGTCGCAAGGAGGACAATCCCTTGTCGGTCCGCATCTTCAATTGCGGCTGGAGTGAAGCCAGGCGCAACAACAATCGCTTGGTCGGCCGAGTGCCGCTCTTTATGCCCCTGTATCCGTGTTGCATCCGGCGAGGCCAATGTCCCACTACTTCGTGCCTTTACCTCGATGACTGCGTGAATTGGAGCCGTGATTTCAACGTCCGTATCATCTCCGCCTTCAATCCATCGCGCTTCAAACCCTAACCGAGAGAACGCCTTGGCGACCAGTTCTTCCAACTCCTCATATTGGTCACCATCCCGACTCGCCGCAACAATACGCTCTCCCAGATCTAGTTCTTGTACCTCTTCAGATTCCTCCTGCGACGGCTCCTCATCGAACTCATGAACCCGGACACCGCTCCCTGTCAACTCATTAACCGCGGTTTCAACGGACTCGTACGCATCCTCTATGTCGCGGATACGCGAATCCGACACACGACTGAACCCCTGCGGGATATAATTGTCTTGGTACCCCGCGAGTTCGTTGAACGACTCAACGTCCACATCAATCTCCTCCACCCCAGTCAAGAACACCAAATACCGCCACGGACTTTCAGGATCCCACGGGTTCCCCTCAGTACGCCAGAGGTGCTCAGCCAGGGCAAGATCTTCACGTGTCCGCACAACCGTCGCCTGCGCGATGTACCTCCCATCCCGGTAGATTAACGCAATGTCTCCACCCTCCACGAACTGCCACTTCGAGTCAACTGACGTTCCCCACAGATGCACTTTCTCCGTCTCTGAATCAGTAACGGCCTCAACTTCGGTGTCAGAAAGATACTCTTCAAACTCTGCCGGGTCATGCCCTTCCTTCACGGACTGCAGATAATCCTGATAGGCGTCCTCCCGTCCAGCTGTAATAATGGCAATCCCCGTCATTCCTGTGTGAGTGAATCACTACGTTGCCAGGAGAAAAATCACAGGGGTAGACTCTCACGGAACCTTCCGTTCTTGCTTTCGCTGTCACCAAACCCCCGGTCACTAAACAAAGGTCAGTCTCTGAGCGTCACCTCCGCTGCGTAGTCCAAGTGCGGGGTCTCACGTTCGCGGTGTTCGGCGACCGCGTCGTATAACGCCTCTTTATTGATGTCTTGGATGGTCGCTTCCACGTCATCACTCACCTCGCACCCGACATGGGCCTTGATGAACTGCGTTGTCGCCCGTTCTGCCTCAATGTACATGGCCTCCTCTTCATGAGCGGTCCACGCAGTGCGGTCAACCCACCCGGCCACCCCTTCGTATAGTCGTTCTCTGACGACATGGTCTGCGCCGATTTCCCACTCCGTCACGAGGAACTCCGCGACATCTTCAGCGTGCCGAACCAGTTCGGTGAACGGCTCCACGGGTTGCCCGACCGCGTCGTGACTATCAATCGCGTCAAGCGCTTCGGTACAGATCCGGTCTGCAACCTTGTCTTGGTCAAGCTCCAACACGTCCAACGTCAGCGTTTCACCGTGACTGTCGACCGTGATCCCGGTGTCGCCGCCAGCCTCTGCCCACGTTCGAATCGCCATCCACTCTTCCGCTGTCCTGATGAGATGGTGCGTTACGCCATTGTTGTCGCAGTCGTGGTTATGCGCGCGAACGGTGACAGCACAACTCTCCAGGGGATCATCGTGCGTTAGCGCTTCTCTCGCTTTCTCCTCTACTGTTTGGAACTGCTGACTGTCGTTTCCCTGCACTGTACATTCGTCATCTTCAGCTGGGTGTTCTCGCGTCATTGGTATCACATGCTGGGCGCTGTCCGCACAGCGAGCATGCGACGTCCGATGGCGCGCTGGCACCGCGCCGGCAACGTTCTATGATACCAGGGTTTGAGGTATCGAGGGGGTCTGCCAGAGAGATCTACGCATCGTCCGATGTACAGATGCAGGGGTGGTTTCGGGCGTCGCGTAACCCGTACTATCAGCAGCTCACTTATAAACACTTGGCCCGCAGACGGAGCGAACAACAGCCCTGCTGTTCCACTTGTACGTCCCACTTACACCCACTCAAGCGCCGCATTGTGTTGCGAGACGTACTGCGGGTTCAGGCTCTCTTCCTGAAGCGAGATTTGCTCCCCTTCGCGGTCAATAATCGTCCGCTGTAACACGTCACTCTCAGTCTCGAACTCAGGATTCACGCGCAGTCGGTAATCTCGGTCAATCGTGAACAACTCCCTGTCGAACGCCGCGTGATGCGTCTTACTGAGCGCCAGCACGTTCGAGAGATCAGCCCTATGCTCCGGATAATCACTCCACGACAGGATATGCGCCACGTCCAATAGGCCGGGATGATCCACCCCGGAAACTGGACACGTCCGGTCGTGCCGGGACAGTACTGTCGCGCGGAACTCCGGATCGACCGACCGTGCGTGGACAGCCGTTTCGTACGTCCCAGCACGCATCCCAGCATCGCTCACCGACGGTGACCAGTCCGAGTCAGCCCACTCCGCTACCGCGCTCTCAACGAACTGTAGGCCGTCATCCGTCAACGCGTACTCGCCGCCGCGCTTCTCGACGAGTCCCATACTGCGCAGCCAATTCACCCGCTGCTTCGCCATGTCGGTCTCGCCAAGGCTCCACCCTAACTCTGGATGTGTGTCGAGCTGCTGCTCACTCACCTCTGCGAGCGTCATCGGCCCAGCAGCCAACGCATACAGGAGACTCCTCAGCCCGACGTTCCGATCACACATAATTCGCAGTAGCGTCGCCACGTCATCCTGCTCAACGTACTCCCGACCAGCATCACCAAGCGCCCAGTGATCGTTCGCCTGCCGAAGGAACCCAACCTGCTGTAAATACCGCACCCGCCGCAGAATCGAGTCCCGACTCGACACGTTCTGGAACGAACCCCGATGCCATCCGACGAGTTCGTCCGTCGTCGGCTGATGCGCTTCAACGAACGCAAGAATCGCATCCAGCGTTTCAACGTACCGTGTCCCACCGCCAAACATCGGGACGATACTACGGAGCCGATCCGGAGGCATAACGAAACTGTGACAGAGACGGATGATGATCCTTTCCCTGAGAGATCTGTCCTGAAACTGGTTGAGACTGTCGGGGACTATGCTTGGGAGGAGTCATCGATGGGTGGTCGCAAGTCACGCCACCGGAAATCAGCCGTCTCACCCGAATCAAACGCGACCCGGTAGAGCTGCGCATCTCGCTCGTCAGCAGTAACCGAATCCGCATCATCTCTCAACACGGCAACGACCTGTCCATGCTCCCCATGATACTCCTGATGATCGGGATCCGTCTCATCAGGAATATCGACCCGGACGCGATCTCCCTCAGAGAAGCGCTGCATTATCGGACCAGACGACGGTGATGGTTATCAGCACTTGGTATCTACGACCGCTCAGTCATATCGAGTGCCGCTTCGTTTTCACTCCCGTATCAGAGATCGAGAGTTCCGTCACGAACGCCGCTCGGTTCTCGTATGCGTCATTCACCCGTGTGGCTGGGCCGGTGTACAGCACTGGTGTCCCATCAGCTGCCGCGAACGTGTACCCGGTTTCGAAATTCTCGCCACGCGGCGAGTGTTCATCCCCCACTAAGACACAATCAAACGTGACAGGTGACGCCGCCAGCAACGCGTCTACATCAACATCAGCCTCATCGCCGCCATACGGCGTCACTCGTTCGTGCAGACACAGGATGTTCGGGCCTGGCGATGCCGCCTCAAACGGAATCTCCGATGGCTCCCACCCAGTCAAATCATACGACCGAATATCGTCAAGCCCGACGTTCTTCGCCGACACACCGTACGCATCAACCGGTCCGCCATCAACCGCCGTCCCCGACGCCGATAACTCAACGAGCGTCCCGGCCTGCACTTGTTGTTGTAGCCACGCCCCACCATCAACAGACGTCGGATGCCTCGGGTCCGCCGATTGGTGGTCATGCGTTCCAAGAATACAGTAGACCGGAATCTCGGAGCGTGCCAAGTCACGCAAACTTGACGTCGCAGCATCAAGCGTCACCCCATCCACCTCATGATCCAGCAAATCTCCAGTATGAATCACCGCATCAACTTCCCGCTCCAACGCAATCTCTCGAATCCGCAGCATCGTTTCCCGCGTATTAATCTCACCAATCCACGACACCTGTTCCCCACTCCCCGTCTTCACACGGTTCTCGTACCCGAGATGTGTATCACTCACAAACAACACTGTCGTCCCACTCGCCGTCGCGCCGCCTCCTCTGTTCTCTCGTGTTCGACGAACACGCGCCGGATCAAGCAACACATCGACGCCGTCACCTAGACGGTCCGCTGCGGGTTCAGCTGGAAACTCAGCCAGCAGCGAAATCGCCCAATCAACCTCCGCCGACGCGACGTTCACTGAAAGCACTTCTCCCGACTCCGGCGCAACCGGTAACTTCGCATCCGCCGGCACGTACTGCTTATCCGACTCGCGCGGCTCCGCCACCCGAATCGCCGAAAACTCCGTTACCCGATCCCCATCCCCATGTCGCCGCGCGTAGTCCTTCCGCTTCCCCGAATTCCGTTCCTTCTGCTGAGCGCCATAACACGACGCCTCATCAGCCAACAACTCATCACCGTATAGTACAGACCGCAACGCCAATTTCCACTCCGAATCCACCCCAGAAGGCAACGACCCATACAGAACAGAGAGAGAATCGTACACCTCAGTCAACTCATTCCCAGAACCCATCGTGTACCACTAAACCACTCTTGTCCGGCGATATGAAGCCGCTGATATTTCAGTAAATCCGATTGAGAGATACCACTGAGATTTTAGCGGGGATGGTATGAGTCGTCCTGCATGCAGTTAGGTCTCGGATTCGCTGTTATCTAATTGGCCAGCAAGTGCGACATCTGCTTCTGTAACGGTTTCTGGATCAACTAGCTCAATCTCCTCTGTGAGTTTGTGGTGTATCCTTCGGATTGTGCCGTTGGTCCCATATCTACGACGTCTCCGATGTATCGTGCGCAACTGTCCCTCGGCCCAGTCGCTCATCTCGTGATCATCTAAGAGTTCGAGGATTTCCTCCGCTTCTCCGCTTACGTCTTCGTCGCTGTCCGCGATCTGCCGGCATAACTGTTTGATGTCGGTAACGACGTCGCTATCGCCGCTCTGCCTACTCAATATGTCGTTTTGCCACGTACTCGGCGTACCTAGCTCACTTACAAAGGATTTCAACTCCTCAAAATCATTCTCAGGGATCGTGTTGCGAGTGGTATCTGGGGAGGAGATGGTCTCGAACACTCGAACTTCATCTGTCTCCAGCCGTGGGAATTGGGTGAAGACTGTTTGTCCCCCGATTGTGGTGCTTTGTACTCGATCCGAATCGAAAATGGTGGTTCGCCATTCGGTGCGGCCACTACTGTGTTCTAAGTGTGCGAGTGAGACGTATCCTTCTTCACCAGGGGAGACGAAATACTGTGGTTCCGACCTGTCTGCGACGGCATCGTAGGTTTCCTGAAGCTCCTCGATATCGACATCATTCTCTTCACAGAATGTCCGAACGACGTTTCTGAGGTCGTCATACTTCGATCCGATCCCCTCCAACCGTTCGTCCCCAAACTCCGCGCCACCTTCTTCTAATCGCTCATAGGTCATGAGCGTCTTATGCACTTGCTCTTCAGCCGTATCCAGGATGGGAGCAGCATGACCGAAGGTGTTTGCGATATCTTCGATTTTCTCTTGAATCCGCTCAACAAGTCCGAGCTGCTTCCGTAGATCGCCTGTCGGAGCAAAGTTGTAGATTAACAGTTCGTCATGCCGCGTCGTAATGCGGTCAATACGTCCAATTCTCTGCTCCATCTTCATCGGGTTCCAATGGAGGTCGTAGTTCACGATGACTCGCGCATCCTGGAGATTCTGTCCGACCCCTAGTACGTCGGTTGCAAACAGGATGTCAATCTCTTCGCCGGGGGTGACATCGGCTTCTTGCGCTTCTGGAGCGAATCGCTCAACGATCCTCTCATCGTACCCACTGCCTCCGTGGACAAATCCGACAGTAGGGTTACTCGGATCCTGACCAAGCGTAGCAACGTTGGTGTGCGCTGGATTCTCGCCAGTTAGTTGCTCGAAGAGGTGCGTGATCGTGGGTACGTACTGGCTGAATATGAGAACCTTCTCGTCCGATAGCTCTCGATCAATTAATCCACGCAGACGTTCCGCCTTAGCGTCTTTAGTGCGGCCGTCTTCTTTGGTCTGGAGTGCGTTCTGTGCTTGCCGTTTTATACGGTCAAGTTCCTGAAGGTCTTCGTCAATGTCTGCTACGATCTCGTCCCTTTTCGATGGGCTGACTCTATTGAGGGCTTCTGCGACCTCCTCAAAGTCAATATCTTTGGCGAAGTCGTCTTCAAATGTATCCCGTATCTGTTCAACGGCGTCACTCCGGTTTTTCGCATCATCCAAGTCACCAGTAGCGATGTGACGTGTGATGCGCTCTCGTTCCATAAGACGTTCAACAGAAGTCTCGAACGCGGCAAGGCTGCTCTCAAGACGTTTAAGGAGATTGATGAGCATCAGAATACTCGCATTCTGGTACTCAATGATTAGCTCCTCTTCCTCGTCCCCGTCAGCGTCATACCGATCTGCGCTAACGTAGGGAATATTCAATCCAGAGTTCTCGGAGTCATCTGACCCGATGACTGTATCGACGATGTCACTATAGAGTTCGTCGAGACGAGGGTCGTCCGGTGTGATAAGACGTGGATTTCGATCAGGGACGCTAATCGCCCGGTCTCCAATGGTGACCTCCTCGTAATTTTCGAGGATGTACTTCCGGTCCCTCGAAATAATGACCTCCCGCATAATTGACTCAATGAGTTCTTCGAGGTCCGAAAGCCGACTCTGAGTGCTCGCAGATTTGTCCTCCTCGCTGGAGAGGCGGTCGTACTGTTTGAAGATCTCGCTCGGTGACAAACCCTTCAGCTCAATGTCGAAATCGTTGTCGTCGGCAAACACCTTGATCAGATTGTCCACGTCTCGAACGGAGTTGTGGATCGGCGTCGCAGTGAGCATCACGAACTTCTTGCCCTTTCGACCGATTGACTGGAGTTTGTCGTAGCGCTGTGTTCCAGTATTTCGGAGGTTGTGGGCTTCGTCGACGAGAATCAAATCAACTCCGCGGAGCCGTTGAATCTCCTTTTCAGACAGACGGGAGAGTTTATTGAAACTCATAAACGTCTTCTCAGCGGTTGTCGGAAATTCGCCGGTGTCCGCATCAAGGAGGTCCCGCATCCACATCCGCTCCAGTCGGTTGGGAGCGATGATGAGAACATCATCTCGGGAGCTTGTGTATTCCTGCACGAGTGGGGCACCGATGTACGACTTCCCCAAACCGACGCTGTCAGCTAATACGACGCCGTTGTATTTTTCGAGCGGGCGACGCGCAGCTCTGAATGCGTCCTGCTGGAACGCTGTGAGTTGTTCTTCGTAATCGCCCGTGATGTCCTGGAGTAGGGAGCCCTCTCGGACGTCTCGGGAAAACTGCTCGACAATAAACCGCTTCGTCGCTTCGTACGGTGAAATCGTTTCCACCTCTGCGACCGATGTACCTCCCTCAGAGGTGTCCGGCAGGTTCTCTCCGAACTGCGACTCCTCTATCTCGGCAGACATCAGGTCCTTGTCGAATTCGCTGGCCTCTTCCCAGATTTCCTCGAACCACTCGCCGAGATACCGGATCGTGTTGTTGTCCTTCTTTTCGACGTTCAGTTCGACATTTCCGCGGAGACCGCTGGCGGAGAGGTTCGAGGAGCCGATAATCGCCCGGCCAAGATCCGGGGAACCCGCAGGATGCTCAAAGAGATAGAGCTTCGGATGGAATCGACTGTCGTCGTACACACGCACATCCACCTTGTCCTCTTGAATGAGCTCGTAAAGCCGATTGATACCTTCTTGAGCTTCAGAGCGGTCGTACTCATCTAAGTCGTCAGCAAACCCCCGCTCAAGTTCATCGATGGTACGCTGATCGGTATCGGTTCCGATGAGTATTTCAACGCGTTCAGCTCTTCGGAGGTTCTCCTTCAGGAGGTCGAAACCACCGAGATAGAAGTACCCAACGGCAATTCGGACGGTCTCGGCTTCGGGAGCCAGGGCGTTCGCTCGCTCAGCCACATCATACTCGCGGTTGTCGAGAACGTCGGAATAGTCGCTCCAGTCTGGAGCTTCCGTATCGGTCACAGTTCGACACCGTATAGATTCTCCACAAACTCGTCAATCTCCTCTTGCACCTCAGAGAGACTCTTATCCACCTCTCCTTTTTTGACCCCGATAGCTTCGTCTACGAGGTCGATCATCCGACTTTCGTCCTCTGCATCCGGTATCGGAATCGGAATATGCCTCATATCCGTAGCCTGTTTTCCGGACGCATTGATGAATGTGTCAGTGATGTGTTCACAAAGCTCTGAATTCAGTAGCCCAATTGCGTACTTTGCTGAGATTGTTCCCTCCATCGGCGTCAGCACGACACCTGTACTTTCGATAACAGCGTCGTTAGTGTACCGAACGAGAAGATCGGAAAAGCCCCCTCTTGAAGAGAAGATTCCGGGTTGGAAATAATATTCAACATTCCGAATTAGACCCTCCTCATCAATCCCCTCAACACCGTCCTCACTCCAGTTAATGTACACTTCTCGTGGCTTGAAGTATACATCACTCTGTCTGAACCCCTTTTCAACCGGGACCCATGTACGGTCAGTACTTCCCGAGATCCCGTTCAGTTTCTCACTATCGGACATACTCGATACATCGGCGACGTGACTCTCGGGGATTACCCGACTTATGTAGGAGTATGTATTCTCATTCTTCGTAACATATTCGAAGTCGTCGTTCCGCCGTTTTACTTCTTCAGCGGACTCTGTTCCGTCTATATAGGCTAGATACTCCTCATTACTTCCGGTTTGGAGTCCTACGCCTCCCAGCGTCATTAGCCCTAAAATCGAGACATCACCTGCTTCCAATCCATCGATATGATCTGACTTTATTCTAGATAAGTTCTCCTCCAACGTATCTGAATCACGGATGGAGTCCTCCCAGGTGTCTGCTAAGGAGGTAATTCGAGACATGTGCTTTTTATGTATATCTAAATTCACTTCTGTTGGCTCGAAGAAGGCGTTTCTGAGAGTTGTCCGGTACAATTCAATTGGGACGATATACCCGGAGGATTCCCCACCTAGATTTAGCGAGCGAACATAGGTATCATCAGTTTCCGGAGGGGGAGACTCTTCCCGTTTAATCAGTTGCCCGATTAACGACCGGTACTGCTCAATCCCCGTTTCAGTCGCGTCAACGTAAGAAAACGAGTAGTCTTCCTCCTCGAATCCTTTTCGAAGACTGAATACTGCTGGACTTACAGTTGCGTCAAACGTGTCCGGATTTGCCTCCAACAGGTCAAGTAACCGATTCTGCTGAAGCAAGTTCCGTGTCGTCTGCTTTGATCCTATTGTATAGAACGTGTTACTGGTGATATATGACAGTACTCCGCCTTCCCGTGTCAGTTCCCAACCCCGGATATTGAACTTCTGATACAGGTCGTGCCGCATCCGTGGGATGGTCTTGTAGAAGTCATACCTCTTGTCGTAGAAGCGTGCCAGTTCTCCGATATAGTCCTGTTGAGACTGCCCTTCATACGGCGGATTGCCGATTACAATATCGAACCCTCCGTCCAGAATGACCTCGGGAATGTTTAATGTCCACGCGAAGGTCTCGTCCGTCTCTTCAGCAACCTCAGTCATCCAACTACTCTTCTCAACGGCCAACTGAGTGTCCAGTTCGTCAGTAAGTTCCTCAAGACGCTCGGCAAGCCGATCCTTTTCATCACCGTGTGCGGTCTGGTATTGGGTCCTAACCTCGTGAATCTCTTCGAGTGTGCTGTCGAGCCCTCCCGTTAAGGTGGCTTGCTGGGCATCGACGTTTGTTGGGTCATGTTCTCCGACAAGGCTGTTTCCAACGAAGAACTTGAACCCGAGATTGGGCAGTGCAAACTCTTCGTTTGAATCGAGGAACTCTTCGTGGTCTACGTCGAGATCCTGCATTAGATGGAGCCAGACACGGAACTTACACAGTTCGATACCGCCAGCGTCGATGTCGACACCGTAGAGCGTGTCCGCGATGAACTCTTCTTTCAACTGGAACCGGCTTCGTTCGTCGCCAGTACTATCGTCGAGCGCTTCCGAGACTGCGACAAGTTCCTCCAGCATGGCAATGATGAACGCGCCACTGCCCACTGCAGGATCCAGTACGGTCGCAGAGCGAAGAGCGTTATTGACGTCCTCGATCTGATCCTCGGTGAGCGATTCGGGGGCGATGTGGTCACTAACCAGTGACACAGCCTCTTCGTGGGAGATGTCGGTTTCCCCCAGCAGGTGCTGCTTGAGCGCGTTCTTCGTCATGTAGGCAGTGATAGGCTTCGGAGTGTAGAACGCGCCCACCTCTGAACGCTCGTCCTCCTGCATGAACATCTCGAAGATGCGCCCGATGAACTCCGGATCGACGACGAGTTCCTGTTCGCTGGGGTTCGACTCACGCAGCGAGATCTTGTATCGCCGGAGGAACCCTTCCGGTTCGCCATCGTCAGCATCCTCCGGACTGAGGAGCTTGTCGAAGAACGCCTCGTCGATTTCAACGTCCTCCTCGATGTCCTTGCGCTCGAAGAGACCGCCGTTGAGGAAAGGAATCTTACCGAGGCGGTCCGATTCCGTTGTCCCCTCCTCTGAGAGTGCTTCGAAGAACAGTGGCTCGAATAAGTCGTCGTAAACGTGCAGATCGTCTTCTTCGGCCACTTCTTCGTACTTGTTCTCGACGTAGTCCACATCCCCGTCAAGCCACTCCTTCTCCTCAATAAACAGCAAGAATAGGACTCGATTGACGACCGTTCGCGTGTATGCATTGAGGTTCTCCTCCGGATCCTTTAAGCCATGAATCGCGTCCTGAAGATCCTCGCGGAATATCTCCCCGAAATCCTGGTAGAAGCTCCGCGTAATCTCCCGAATGGAGAAGACTTCCTCAACATCGCCTTCGAGACTCGTTCGACCCTGTCCAGAATCCACGGAGAGATCGTCAAGATAGTCGAGATACGCTGGTTCGACGCCGAACCGCTTGACCGTGAAGTAGTTGAGATCGAAGGTCACCTCAACATCTTCTGAAGAGAACTGCTCCTCAATATGAAGGAATGTAAGATCATCGTTCAGGGGACTGGTCAGTGGCCCCTCGTCAGATTTCCTGTATGCAATGACAGTGAATAGTTCGTTGATCGGACTACCATGTCGTTTCAGGTGTCGCTTCAGATCGCTGAACGCGGGGCTATCCCCAGATGCTTCGAGTTCGATGTATCGAATGACACCGTCACCATTCTCATCGACTAAGTGTGCTTCGTACCAGTCGTTTCTCCCTTGGTTACGCTTTATCCCGCTCGGAACCTCAACAAAGGTACTGTAGTTTAGTCCCCCTGAGTCCAGCAGATAGTCGATGACGTCGCCGCCATTCTCGATTGAGTCGAGACCTTCAATGGAAGTTCGGACAGACATATTTCGCTTGACGGCCATTCTCTCTATCACCATATATACTCTTGGCAAACAGTCGCGGGCTGTCGGTGAATCATCCGAGGATAATTCCTGTCGTTTTCGTATATGAACCTACGTCACCTCTGGACAGCTGCGATTCTTGGCAGTTTGTACATCCAGCAAAGACTGACGACCAGGAGAGTCAGTTACCGCAGTTTATTATTTATCGAGGCGAGTGGCGTGGCATAGAGGATTACAGAATGGTTAGCGTAGAGAACGTCGTTGCTTCGGGCTCTCTGGGTGTAGAGCTAGACCTTGAGACCGTAGCACGTGAATTGAGCGAAGTCGTTGACTACGACCCAGAGAAATATCCGGGAGCCTATTTCCGTCTCGATGACTCTGCACCGCTGATCACGGTTTACCGTACGGGCAAGTACATTATCACTGGAGCAGGCTCAGCGGACGAAGCATCTGCTACTCGCTCGGAATTCCTCCGATTACTCACAGAGCATAGTATCCTTCCGAAGGCCGAGGACGAGTGGTATAAAATTCAGAACTATGTCTGTATGGAAGACATTGGCCAACAACTGAATCTCTCAGCGCTTGCTATCGGACTGGGGCTGGAGTTTACTGAGTATGAACCAGAGCAGTTTCCTGGATTAGTCTATCGACCAACGGACTATGACTGTGTGTTGTTAGTGTTCGGTTCTGGAAAGGTGATCATTACCGGAGCAACAGACGTTGATTCGGCTGAGGAGGCAGTCACTGGCCTCTTAGAGCAACTTGATACTCTCTTCTAAGCACGGATCTCAAATACCTTCTATGTACTCAACTGACCTCGTAGGTGGTTCACCGCATCCTGAGCCTGATTCCTGTTAGTAGTTCCACCAATTATGATTTTCCCGCTTGCGAAGATTAGCAAGGTGACCTCGAAAGAGGGAGGGCGATAAATGAGTCCAGGGAATTGCTCCGGCTCGTATTCGGCATTTTCTAAACCAAGAGCGATCATCGCAGTTTCAAGATCCACCCTCCGGTCAAGAGATTCCATAAAAACCGAAGTTACATGTTCAAACTCGTAACCGTCTATTTCGATTTCAAGTCCATCTAATACCTCTCGGAAGCGTCTCTCAGCCCGAGCCAAATTTTCTTCAGTCTCAGCACCCCGGATTTGGAATGATCCAGTTCGATAGATCGTGTAGGCAGGTCCATCGTCTTCTAGTCGGACGGTCACCATAGCGTCGCCACGAAAATTCGCATCCACTACCTCACCAAGTTGGGACTGGAGGTCGTTAACGAGAGGCTCCAAGTTCAGTTCGCGTCCGAGCGAACCGGTCCCCATTGTACTAACGATTTTCATCATAGCCCCTCCGATGGCTCATTCTTCATCTTTACAAACCACTTCCCGTAGTTCTTCGAGTAGATCCTCTCTATTGTCCGCAAGAATCTCTACGTCTTCATCGATGCTCTCGATTTTCGTACGAATTCGACTCACAACACGATAGCGATAATTGTCTGACACATCGGCTTCTCCCCGTATGATCTCTCGTTCTCGTTCGGTGAGGAGGCCCCGATACTGGTCGTCCACCATACCACCACTTCGCCACCCTACGTCAAAGTAATTCTTACTGAGGATAGTCACCATATTACTGTATACAGCCATAGTTACTGAACACAGTAATCTTTATATGACTGTATACAGTAATCACTGGTAGGAAGACTCGGCTCCACGGGGCACGATCACGCGAGAAGGCCCGGATGCCTGTAACATCCGAGCTGGGCTCTTCCAGAGGTATGCAAGAACCCATGGACGAATCAGCACCAGTAGGTCAAGAGAGCATCGATGATCGACTACGTGAAGAAATACATCAAATAATTGGGGTTTCGCTCGGGGAAGGGGCCGCGACGTGTCAAGTGTGCGGCTCTTCTCTTTGTGAGGGTGATGCGGTTGTTGTGTACGTGTTTCGGCCGGCTGGTGAGGTGATGTTTCAGGTTGGTAACGTAGTGTGTGGTGATGAGGGTCATGAGCTTCCGAAGGAGTACACGCTTGGTGTGCGGGAATTGCTTGTTGAGGGCCGCATCGGGGTGTGCTCGGACAGGGCGACGCAGTCGTCGTGGCCGGTGCTGTTGGATCCCGAAGTGGTGGGAGTGAGTGGGGAGGCGACGAAGTCGGTTCGGAAGATCCCAGATGGTGGGTCGCCTGCGAACGTTGCGTCTGCTGTTGAGGAACCAGAAACGCACGAGGGGTCAGCAGAGGTGTCTCTGGGTGAGGCGCAGCGTCGTACGAGTCGCCCAGACGGCGATGTGGTTCGTGGGTTGTTCTGGGGTGGTGAGCGATGACGTCGGGTGAGTCGGCGCTGGTGGATTCGCATCTGGATGTTGAGGTGGATCTGCCGCGGTCGGTGGAGGAGATGCTGCTGCCGGACGTGTACATCGGACTCGAAATCGACCTGTTGTCTCCTGGTGATGGAATCGTCACGGACCGTCATCACGCCTCCGCTGAGCGGTACGAGTCGGACGATCCGATGAATCAGATCGAGGGGCAGATCTCACCGTTCACCTTGTCGGGGTGGCTGCGGCACGGGTGCGAGGAAGTCGTCCAGATCGCTGGCGCGACTGCGTGCCATCCTGGAGAGCCGAACGCGGATTACATGCGCGCGAACGTGTACGAGCGCGACCTCGACTCGGGGTACCACGAGAAAGGTGCGTGCCTCGACGAACATGACGAGGGGTGCGTGATTTACGACTTGTTCGGTGGGTTCGGTGATCAACCGGGGAAGTTGCTGCGTCGCCCGGTGTCGTTCTCACCGATCCGGCGGCAGGTGGATGTCCTGGACGGCGAGGCGGAAGCGCACTATCGACAAATCTCGAATCAGGTGCGGTCGCGGAACGAGGAGGACGGTGGGCAGCCGCTCCGCCAGGCGGATCGTGATGTGCTCGGGAACGTCGAGGGGACGTGGAAGCTGACGCTCCGGGAGTTGAAGCCGGAGTTCGTCGGCCTGCTGTTGGAGGCCGTGTCGTTCCTCGACGCGCATAGCGACGAGTTCGAGTTCCAAGTTGGCGGCGCTCGGAATTTCGGAGCTGGGATCGCGGACGCGTGGGTGATTAATCCGCTGTATAGTGAGCGGGAGGTTCGGCGCGTATTCAATCGCGCGCAGGATGCGACCACCGAGATGGCGGAGAAGGATGAGGTGTGGGCGTCGAAGTGCCGGCCGGAGTTCGTGAAGGCGCTGCAGGCGCGGACGACGTCGCGCGACGGTGATTTACCGTTGCTTGACGGTGAGTCGGGAGGTGAGTCTGCGTGACGGGTGCTGATGATCCTGATGAGTTGGATGAGGTGCAGCCGCCGTCGACAGAAATCCGCCCGGTGACGGAGCAGGAGGCTGACGCTGGTGAGGCCTCGTCGTCGACCGCCGTTGCTGAGTCGGCGTCGGTGGAGACTGATGCGGGTGTGTCGATGCTGTCGGTGTATCGGCACGATGTGCACAAGTCGCGTGGCCGGTCGCATGAGGATGCGGCGGCGGAGTTTGCTGGCGTACCGGTGAATGAGTCGGTGCCGTTGGGTGCTGATAGTGACGCGGCGTTGTTGAGTCGGCCGCGTGGTGAGCCGGCGCAGTCAGTGAAGAATCACATCTCGCCGTTCCGGCTGTCGCTCGTAACGGGCGAGACGGCGACATCTGCAGGCCGGGTTGAGGGCGGGATTCGGAGCGCGTTGGCGGAACTGGTGCAGACCGAAGATTCAGTCGAGATGCACGCGGCGTGGTTGGAGTCAGCGGTAGCGTCGATCTTCAACGAGTCCGTGTACTACCCGTACACCTCGCTGAAGTTCCACACGCTGCTGACGGCTGCCTTGGTGGATAATTACCGTGCGGGGTGCGGGTTCGACGAGTTGTACCTCGTGGTGGATCAGGCCGAGGATGCGGAGGCTGATCCGCGTGTGGTGCCGCATCGAACGGTGTTGGTGCTGCCATCCTTCGCGCTGCGGATTACTGGCGAGCCGGGTGAGAAGCCCGCGGCGCGGCTCGGTGCTGCGCCGGCCATGTCGTGGGCAGACGTGTGGACCCGGCTACCGGAGCACCCGTTCGACCTTGATGACGGCCGGATGTGGCGTGTGGTGGATGCGCAGTTACGGCGGATCCAGTCGTGGTCGACGGCGTTGCAGTTCATCGAGGAGAGTTACGGGTGGTGGCAGGCACTCCAGCGCAGCTCCCGACTCGGAGGTGGTGAACAGTGACAGTGGTTCAGCAGGTGCTACTGGAGCTAGATGAAGATTACCTGGGGCGTCCGTACTACGTGTCAGGGAACGCGCTGTACCGAGCGATTGCCCGGCGTGTGAACGCTGCGACGCGGCGGTCGGTGGCGGTGAGTCACGGGGTATTCGTCCCTGGTGAGCACGGCGGGTACCCGGAGGAGCACTCGCAGTCTGGTGGTGCGCCGTACTTCGGAGCTGGGTTGCGGCCGGTCGAGTCGTATGAGGACCTGTTCCTGTTTCGGGATGCGTCGCAGCGGTGGTTGTCGTCGTCGCGGCCGCGGGACGCGCACAACACGCACGATCTGCGAGTGCATAGTGGGCGCGTGGCGTTCGCGCCGACCGTCCGGTTTGGGTTGCCTCGGGAGTCGCGGAACTCGAAGCGGACGATGACATGGTACGTGCACTTCTACGTGCACGACGACACCGGCGGCAGCGACGTCGTCCCGCTCGACGAGGATGTGCTGGACGGGCTGCGGCTCGGCGGCGCGCGGAATTACGGGCTCGGTGAGACGAGTCTGAAGGACACGCAGACCGTTGATCTCGACACGCTCGATTACGCCACGTTGGAGGACGCTGAGGGGTCGTTCGAGTTGGAGTTGGTGTCGCCGTACGTGACGGGGAGTGAGTACCCGGGAGCGGATGACCAGTCGGTGCCGTGGTGGTGGACGCCGCGTCCGGGCGGGCTGCGTCGACGCGAGGAGCGACTCGTTGAGGACGGTGATGTCTACGAGTTGGAGACGATTGATCACGGGCAGGTCGTCGGGTACGGTGGGCCGAATCCAGTCGAGACGGCGAAGAGTGGTGTGTTGCGGGTCGGGACGCACTCTCGATTCGGATTCGGTGAGTTTCGGCTACGACCGGTCAATGAGGATCGTGTTCCGGAGCGTGCGAGCAACGCGGTCGCCCGTGAGTCTGCTGGAGGTGAGCGGAGATGACGCTGGAGTTGGTGGCGTTTGACATCGAGACGACGGGGTTCGAGGTGCGTGATGAGGTGACGGTCGTCGGGTTTGCTGTGCCGATGGGCGTTCGCGTGTTCGTACAGACGGGTGGGCGGGCTACGCCTGACGTGGAGGCCGCGGTTCGTGATCGTGTCGAGGCGCACGTCCAGGTGTCGACACACGACTCGGAGCGAGTGTTGTTGGAGGCGGTTGGAGCGTTCGCTGCAGAGCGACTGGTCGGGAACGACGTCCTGTTGGTTGCGTTCAACGGTGAGTTGTGGCGGTCTGGGTTCGACTTGCCGTTCCTGCGGACGCGGCTCTCGCGGAGTGATGTGGAGTGGCCGTTCCGGAAGATGCCGTATGCCGACCTGCTGCCGGTCGTGACGAACCGGTTCAACACCGTTGGCGAGGATGGCGATGAGCGGTCGGATCTAGCCGGCGTGTACGAAACGTTATGTGATGGGCAGTACGGTGATCTCGATCCGTTCGCGGAGAGTGAGGAAGCCGTGACGGCGTACGAGGAGGGCCGGTTCGCCGACCTCGTGGTGCACAACGTCGCGGACGTCCTGCGGACGCGGGAATTAGGGACACTCGCGGAACGGTACTGCTCGAAATCCGATTTCAAACTGAAATCACTGACCCCGACACGCCATGAGTGATCGACACGCGATTCGCCGGACGATGAAGACACTGGCTCTCGCTCGTGTCGGAGACAGACAGCGTCGGTAGTGCCGCTGGTGCGGATTGAAGCGATAACCCAGAACTCAGGAGATTGTGGTAGAGCGGCGCAGTATCAGTCGCAGATGAACGCAAGCCCGAACTGAGATACGATATGGCAGAAGCTGAATCACGACCCCCTGAAGATGGATCGAGCGGCGCAAACACGGATAGCGACGAGTCCGGGGTGACCAGTCCCCGTGAGTGTCACGAGACGGTGGATCCGGATACGCGAGACGACGTGCTGGAGAAGTACAAGCACCGCTGTCAGGCATGCGGGCGGCGTGGCCCGGGGAAGGGAGGCTTGGCGACGCTGCACGTCCACCACATCGAGCGCGACCCGGACGGGATGGACGTGCACGACCTGGAGAATCTGACGTTGCTGTGCCGGTCGTGCCACAGCTGGTTCCACCAGCAGTCCACACCGGAGGATTCGCCCGTCGAGATCACTGAGGAAGATCAGAGCGTGCTGCTCCCGCAGGACATCGAGATCCTGCGGTACTTAGCGGACAACGGGCCGGACCGAACGGGAGACATCGCGTCTGGGTTGCCGAGCGACCACTCAGTGTCATCCGTTCGTGAGCGGTTGTGGGTGCTGATGGGCCTCGACAACCTCGTCGACGCCCGCGACCGACAGATCGTCGATAAAGACGTCGAAACCGGCGAATGGGGCCTCACAGAGCAGATCGAGAACTCGGCTCGTGGCCACATTCCAGATGATCCGCAACTGCTGCTTCAGCGGATGGAGGACGAGCAAGTCAGGCAGGCGCTTGACCGCGGGTGTGATCGCAGCGACATCATCGACGTGCTCGGCATCTCGCGGCGCACGACGTTCAACAAGAAAAAGCGCGCCTGTGCGTACGACTTCCCGTTGGATGCGTTCAACCGTGGTGGCCGGCCGGCAGATGGTGACCGTTCGGAGCGCAGCACCGTCACGACCGACACATCTGCGGGTGAGAGCGATGAACAGCAGCGGCTTGATGCAGTGGCCGAACAGGAGCCTGACTCGCTGGGCCGCACGGAAACGTGGGGGACGCCTGAGCAGGACTCTGAAACTCGTTCCTCGGATGAGAACGTGGAAGACGCAGGACAGAGTGTGAGCGAGAACGGTGCCGACGATGAACTGCGCGTGCATCTTCAACAAGCAATTGCCGCACTAGAGGAGGTAGAGCAGACGTTATAATATACTTGACCAGCTGATAACCGATCAGGATAGAATCGATATAGGATTGGATACTTCAATAATTTGTCTTGATGGAGGTTTAGTAGAATGACCCCGATCATAATTTCTTGACAACACCTATTTGAGTCCGTTCTAAGAAATAGGTTCCATGAGCATCATGAGTTCAGAGCAGGAGTTTATCGAATCCCTTCAAAAAGAAAAGTTGGGGCTCTCTGAATCCTTCACACGTAGCCTGGATCTGCTGGCAACCGGGTTATTTACCAGACAAGGGCAGTTTTTCTACGAACTCATTCAGAATGCTGAAGATTGCACTAAAGAGGACAATGAGACGACTATAGAAATTATTCTTCGCCCGGATGCGGTGATTTTCCGAAATGATGGAGAACGGTTTTCTAAGGAAGATATCCGGAATCTCTGTGACGTCGGGCGGACTCAGAAGAAATCTCAAGACGAAAACATTGGGTTTTGGGGAATCGGATTCAAGTCTGTTTTTCGCGTAACCGATAGTCCACATGTCCTCTCCGGGGAGTATCGGTTCAAATTTGATCGGGGACATTGGCAAGATGACGATGTCGACAGAACGCTAGATGAGATTCCATGGCGAGTGACGCCAATCTGGGTTCCTGATTCACCGGTTGAATCAGACGAGGAGTGGAACACATTCTATCTCCCATATATCGATGACAGCTACAAGCAACGGGTTTTGGAAGGAGTTGATCAACTGGAAAATCGACTGCTCCTGTTCTTGGAGGATATCGAGGAGATACGCGTGATAGATGAACTAGAGGATGAAGAGGATCGAAGCCGGGAGATGGCAGTTACTTCGAGATCCGAAGAGCTGGAGGGTAGACTAGTTGAACTGAAATCAGATGAGCGGTGGTGGGTCTACGAGAACGTCTTTGAGGTTCCCGAGAGAGTAAGTAATGATAAGGTAACTCGGGAGCGTAAAAGAGAAAATATCGACGAACGACCCGCTCGAATCGCTCTGAAAGTTGACGAAGATGGCAATCTCGACCATTTGACTGAGGGGAGCGTTCACGCGTCTGTTTTCTCGTTCTTGCCGATCCAAGGGCTCACAAGCGGAATGCCGTTTATGATTGATGCCGATTTGCTTACTGGAGCAGGACGAACCAAACCGCATGAGGGTGCCGCTTGGAATTCATGGATGATGGAAGAGATCGGGGAGACGCTCATCCCGAACGCGATTGACCAACTCAAAAATCACGATACCTGGAAATCGCAGTTCCAAAAGGCGCTGCTCCCAAGTGAACGCCCGAAGGGCAACCTATTCCGGACTCTCGACACGGCGATTATGGAGACGGCACGACAATTAGAGATCATCCCCACTGCGGACGGTGGTTGGGTCACACCTGAGGATGCGATTCATCCAGTAGGTGATTCTCGTGAACAAGTTAGAGGAGTGCTATCAGTAGAAGACCTCCGCGAGCTAACCGACCGAGAACTCACTGATGAGAACCTCGTATTTCTAAAGCGACTTCTTCGTGACCGGCTTGCAATTCGAGAGCTCGGAACCGACTCTGAAGATCTGCCCGATAGCGGTACTAATTTTGCAGAACTGGCGACGAATGAAGGCTGGCTAGATGAAAAAGCGGCTTCTAAGGGGACTCCTTGGTTCCACTCATTCTATGAGCTACTCGATGAAACTCAAGGATTCGACGAGGATCTCAAAGAACGCAAAATCGTGTATACGGGTTCTGAACTTGATTTCCCATCTGACGTCTATTTGTCGTTTTCACCAGACGTAGAGGATATTATATCCGAGATGAACGCCGAAGAGGTGTTTCCAACCATCCCTGAAACAATAACCGATAGTAGTAGTGCGAAAAATTTCCTCAGAAGACTTGATATAGACACCGTTGGGGCACAGGATCTAGCTGATGACCTCGTCGAGCATCCCGAGATGCTGGAAGCGATGGCTGGTGAAGAAGATGTGACGGAGTGGTTCCGAGATCTCTACGTAGCACTCTCCAAGAGCAGTCAAGTTGGCCGACTTAGTAAGATCCCAATCGTGTTTACTGGTGAGTCTGTTGTCAGGCCAGCTTCGGACACAAGCAGTGTACTCCTGCCGGCAGAAAGTGAACGGGTAAGTAAGATACTCGATACCGTTGGCAGTTCCTTAACTGATGTCGATACGGTTCCCGCCTCAATTATTGATCCAGATGAAGGCGGTGATGAGACTGCGAAAAGTTTCCTTAGTTCCCTCGGAATTAATCAGGTCGCCCCTGACTGGGTTGCTCAACAAAAATTATTACCGAAAATCACGGTGAGCGATGAATGGGAGACGGAGGATGAGTGGCCACTTGACACTTCTTCGTTAGTCACCTACACCGGGGTTGTAAACGCGGAACTTGATCCAGATCAAATTGATGAGGAGATAGTCGCCGTTACTAATGATGATGAAGTTAGGCCAATTAGCGAACTCTACTTGTCCCCGACATATAGTGCTGCCTACGACACCGCATCACTTCTTGATGACCCAGTGGTGAGTTCAACCTATCTGAGATGCGAATACGGAGACGGGTGGGGTTCGTTCTTCTCTGCCATCGGAATACAATCCGAAACAGCTGCCTCTGCGCTCCAAGATGCACTCTCAAATCTCAGAGACGCGGAAGTGGATGCGCGGACAGAGTTGGCGAATATTTACTCTGAAGTCACAGAAGATATTGGAACAGAAATCAATACAGACGAACTTGAATTACTGACCGAAGCTAATGACTTTGGGGAAAGCGAGGGTCTGTTTATTCCTGATGAGCCGGCTGCACGGCGCGTTTTTGATGGTGAACACTTCGTTTGGCTTCCGGAGAATGGTGAATTACGAGAGAAATGTCGTGAGGGAGCACAACACCTCGGAATTCCTTCAGCGGTTGATGAATTTGAGCGACAATTAGAGAGGGGCGACCCGATTGACGAGAGCGTTGATACCGAGGTTGAGCAACGAATCCAGAATTACTGGGAACGGGTTTCGAGCGGCATCCCTGATCTTTCCTCTGACGCTCCAGAAATCGTGTGGATAGAGGAAATAAGATCCCGATACATCTTGGGAGGGCGTTCAAAGCCACAGACAGCGGATCGTCGTTCGTACTATGATGGTGACACCCTCTATCTCACCAGAGAGTTTGGCCACCGGTGGGAGGATTTAGCAACAACTCTGCTGGAGAACGTGGATATAGATGCAGAACCCGGTGAGATAGCCTCGAAGTTCGTGCCGAGTGTAGAGGATGCTGCAATCTCAGAGGTCATTAAATACGAAACAAAGCGCGGCCGGGAAGCCAGAGGGATTCGAGAAGATCAAGACGAACACAAAGGTTACGACGTATTTTCGAAGAATTCAGAAACCGGCGATGAGCGCCACATCGAAATCAAATCATTCTCAAGCGGGGGAACCGCCAAACTCCGACCCAATCAACAGGACCGAGCCAAGGATGACGATGATTTCTATCTCTACATTGTGGTTAATCCGAAGAGTAATGACCCACGGATATGGTTCAAGGAATCACCAGATATAGAGCATCTTCTTGACAGAGGTGCAGAGATGGAGCGTATTCTGGCGATCCCACGACTAGTTTGGGAAGGATATTGTGATGGGCCAATTCCGACTAGACGGCAATAATCAGTTCTCATTCTAGGTGGTCTGACTGTTTCAAAATCAGCCGGGTGCCGATCACGATTAGCGATGACCGACCTACGGTGCTTTGTGGTAGGTCTGCTATTGAAACGGCCGAAAACGCCGAAACTGGGTTAGCAACGAATGGATCCACTACGGGGTGTTCGACTCTATAATGAGTTCGCGGGCTTTTTCGCTTGGTTGGATTTTGTGGTCGGCGTTTCGTTCGTAGTAGTCGTCGAGTTCCGAGGTGAGGTATTGCCAGGCGTCTTTCCCGGTGTCGAGGCCCCACGCGTCGGCTAATTCGCCGTTTGATGTCGGGGCTAACTGGACGATGTCCGTGACTCGGGCACGGATTTCCGGATCAACGGATGGACTGTCTGACGGGTTGCCACTATTACTCTGTTCGGAGCCATTGGTGGGGTAGTGTCTAGATAAGCTGGTTCCATGCGAAGGCAAACGCTTGTAACCAGTTTTCAGCGGTACTCGGTTCGACGTGACTAAACGTATTTGAAAATT